>LFIK01000423.1_pt1 | contig 31657 bp, 46 predicted proteins | sample 643401 | NCBI WGS metagenome assembly LFIK01 (sample SAMN03777447, study PRJNA286221) | soda lake metagenome | biome: soda lake; feature: Kulunda steppe; material: water; isolation source: sample T5-Br brine of Lake Tanatar-5 | place: Russia: Kulunda steppe | collected 2010-07
AATACGGCGCGTCCTTGAAACGAATGTCCACAGACGCCCGCTGCCCTAGTGGCAGAGAATCGCGATCCGCGCCCCCGACGTTGAGCTTCGTAGGATTTGTGGAGACGCTCACGAGCAGCGGGATGATGTTTCGATCACGCGGAAGATTGACGCGCGGCTCTGCAAACGTCAGCGTCAGCGTTCCACGGTCATAGTTGGCCGGGTCTTGACACGTTCGCCGCGTGTTGTAGCACTTATTAAACCCCGTGCTGCCGAGAACCGCCGTGCACGGCGACTCGCCATAAATTAACTCGCACTGGTCCTGGTCCAGTTCGACAAGGATCAGTGGCTCGCGTCCTGGCGTGCGTTCGTCCATCAGGCGAACCTCGACACGTCCGGGGTTTCAAAGTCAACTTGCCCGACCACGGACATATCGACTTGCATCAAATCTCTAATGCCCATGTTGCTCGGCTGGATGTCGTCCTGATCGACCCAGCAATAGCCGACTTCTTGCGGAAACTGCTGCGGACGCCAGGCAATAAAGAACGTCCCGCTGGACTGCGTGGAGTATTCCACGAACGGATCGAAGTTCTGTCGATACCAATCAGCCGTCAGGTGTCGCCATGAAAAGTCCGCGCGCGTGCCGCCACGAACCAGAGACATGCCGACCCACTGGCCGCGTTCTGATCGGTTCGGCTCGCGTGTCGTCTGCCGTGACAGAGTGATGGGGCTGTGGCCGCCGTACAGGCCGCGCTGCATCTGCAATGCCTGACCGAAAAACACCGTTCCGATCGACGGCGCAGCCCCTGACCCGATGATGTTGATTCGCCACTCTTGCGCCTCGACGCGATCAAACAGGATCATGATCGGACGATTGTCTGCGGGTGTGCGCTCGCCCACAGTCGTCCATCCATCCTCGCCAAAATACTGCACCTGGATGGACAGGCCACGCAGCGTATGTGAGGCGATGCCGCAGTAATCCACGGCAACATCTGTGCCGGCATCCACCGACCACTGAGCGGGCAACGCCGAAGGACGCCAGAACTCATAGGTCAGTTCGTTCGCAGCAGCCGACGCAGGAAACCCTTGCTGCGCACTGGACGCGCTGACCGTCGCCCCCTCGCGCCGCCAGATCGTCCGGAATCCGATGCGGGCATGGTTGGGCGGCTGTTCAACCGAAACCGGCTGAGACAGGATAAAACGTGGCGCGATTATCAAACCCATTATCCGCCGAACCTCACTCCGTCACCTGCCGCCTCATTGAGCGCCGGAACCAAGGATTCTCGGATCCACTCCTGGCTCACGCCCTCGCCTCTGATCGTGATCGACCGGCTGACTGATCCGCCGCCGCCAACTGATCCGCCGCCTTGCATGGGCGCGGTCGTGGAGCCTGCGCTCGGCTGCGAACTCCCGGAGGAGGACAGCGAAGCCGAGCGCATATCGGACAGCGTCGCGGCCTGCGCGGCGCCGGCTGCCGCCGCAGCGGCAGCGCCCAGCGGCGGACCGCCGATCGACGCGCCCCACGAATAGGCCGACGTGATCGCCTCCAACTTCTTGAGGTAGCCGAGCGCCTCGCCGAACATCTTGTGCTCGCCGAACATCGTCTGCAGGCCGCCGCGCAGCGCCCCGATCTCGCTGCTCAGGGCGCTCTCCCGGATCGCGAGGTTGGCTTGGGCGAAGCGGCCGATGGCGTCCGAGCGGTCGCTCTCGCCGTCCTCCAGGATGTCCGTGAGACGCTTCTGATGTTTCCGCTCCTGCTGCTCCTCCAGCTCGTCGAACTCCTGCTGGGTGATCAGCTCCTCCTCCAGCGCCTCGCGGAGGCGCTCCATCTTCTCCTCGTGCGCCTCGCGCTCCAGCTCCTCCTCGTCGCGGAAACCTTCGAGCAACAGGTCGCGCATCCGCTCCTGATGTTCCTCCTCCAACTCCTCCTCGATTTCGGCGTGGTCCTTCCAGAGTTCGAGGCCGCGCTCCTGCGCTTCCCGGAGGAGGTCGAGCCGGTCGGCGTGAGCCTCGCGCTCGGCTTCCGTCTCCGATCGCAGCCCTTCGCGCATCGCCTCCAGCCGCTCCGCCATCTGGTCGTCCATCGCGGCGCGCGCTTCGTCTGGCCCTTCGTCCGGCATGACGTCGATCGGGTCGAGTTCGAGCCCAGCCTGCGCTTCGGCTGCCATCTCCCGGCGGCCCTCGCGGATGTTCTCCAGCATCTCGTCGATGGTGCGCGAGGGCATCGGCTTGTCCATCAACTCCTCAAGGTCCGCCAGCCCCTCCTCGGTCGCGCGGCGCGTGAGCTGGAGCTGGTCATAGACCCGCTCGCCCATGGTCCCGAGGCCCATCAAGTCGATGTCTACGCCCGGTATGCGGTCCATGACGCCGAGCAGCCGATTGGCCGCGCGGACGGGGTAATTGATGATGTAATCAGCGGTGGTGAGCGCGCCCTCCTGCAACCCGAGGAACGCGACAGCGCCCGCGCGGCCGGTAATCTGGAACGTGCGTCGGACGCCCTCGACCGCGTCGGACACGAAACCGATGCTGGTTAACACGCCCTCGGCCGCGCTTTCGGCCTGCGACCGGAAGCCGCCTGCTTCACGCGCGGCGTCGTTGAAGCGGTCGGCGATCTCGTTGATGACGGGCGCGAGGGCGATGGTGATTTGGGTGCGCACGACTTCGATGGTGCGGCCGATCCGGCGCATTGAGTCGTTGGCCATCTCGACTTGCCGCGCGTCGATCTCGCTGATGGACAGCCCGAAGTCGTCGACCTCCCGCCGCGCGTCCCGGATCGAGTCGCCGCCTTGCTGCATGAGCAAGGCCATCTCCCGGTTCCGGATGCCGAGGTTGCGCATGGCGTCCGACATCTCGGCGGTGGACATGCCGAGATCGCGCATCCGGTCCGCCAACGTGGCCATGCGCTCGTCGACGTCCATCTCGACGAGGTCTTGTGCGTTGAGGCCGAGACGGTCCAGCTGATCGGCGGCCTGCCCGGTTCCGCGCACCGCTTCGCCGAGGCGTTGATTCAGCATCTGGGCGGACGTCGCCGCCTCCTGCGTACTGACGCCCGCGTCCTCTGCGGCTTCGGTGTACCCGCGCAGGCCGTCGATCGTTGCGTCCATCGACCGGGCGAGCTTCGCCTGCTCGTCGATCGCGCTCATGGTTTGCCGAACCATGTTCGCCGCGATCGCTGCGCCCGCGACCGCGAGCGCCCCGGTCATTACACCGGCGCGGTTCGCGATCGTGCGCATGTTGGTCGACAGGCCGCGCAACGAGCGCCGCGAATCCCGCACTGCCGAATCTAGGCGGGAGTTGTCGGCTGTGATGTCGACGCTGATCTCACCCAGACTCGCCATACGTCCATTCCCTCAGTGCGTTCATGTCGACGCGGCCTGCTCGCCGGTCGTGCTTCTCGCGATGGAACGCGGCCTCGTCCCACCAATCCTCGATCGTCAGCCCCCAGAACTCCGACGGCTGCATCCCCCACGAACGGGCGATGACATAACAGTCGCGGATTATTCCCCGGCCTGTGACCGGGCCGTCGCTTTTCCCGACTCGCTCGCGTTCTCCTTTGCGGCTCCCGAATCGCGGCCGGACATCACGAAGGAGGCGATGTACTCGTCGGCCTTGGCGTGGAAGTTCCAGATGCCGCCGTCGTTCAACACCTGCTGCCCGACCTGCGAGCGGCTCAAGTCGCCGCCGGAGTGCTTGATGCCGATGGCGAGGATGTCGATGACGTGCTTGCCGTGCACCTGCGGTTCCTTCGTAGCCGCCTGCTTGAATGCCATCTCCATCGGATCGCCGACCCGGTCGACGACCTCCAGAAACGCCTTGAACGTCACAGGCATCGCATAGACTTCGCCGCCGAGTTCGATGTCAACCGTTCTGCGTCCGCTCATTCATTACTCCGGGGTGCTCGGTGTAAATGTCCACTCGCCGCTGCTGTGCAGCTCGCCGGAGAACTCGATGTCCTCGTCGTGCGCGCCCGTTTCTTCGAGGTTGGCGATGAAGAAGTCGCACTCCAATTCATCGCCGTTCTCGTACTCGACGGTGATGTCCTCCAGCATTGCGGAGGTGCCCGTCATGACGAGTTCGCGGAGGACGTTGTCGCGGGTCGTGCCCTCGAACGAGATGTCGATGGACCGGGTGCCCGGATCATCGAGCAGCGTCCGAAAACCGCCGTCATCGTCGGCGGTGACGTTTACCTCCTCGTTGTTTCGGGTCACGGTCTTGCTCTGGATGCCGGCGAGGATCTCGCCGTCCTTCTTGAGCCGCATCCGACGGCCATTTGCGCCTGGCATATCTTACACCTCCGATTGCCGGATAATCCGGTATGTTGCCACCAGCCGGTGGCGGTTGCTTTCGTCGCGGCCCAGCGAAGATATATCGCCCTCGTTCCAGAAGCCGACATAGACGCTGTCGCCCATGGAACGATTATGCGCCGTTCCGATCAGGATTTCACGCGCTGTGGCAGCGCGCTCGTAGGCGTCGACGTAGGACGCGCCGCGAACGCGAACCTGAACAGCCGGTCGGTAGCGCTGATTGTCAGGGTCAGGCTCCAGCCCCGGCGTGTCGTAGACCGTGATGCAGTCGTCCGGTCCCGCTGGCTCGGAGCCGACGAACAGCTCGGAGCCGAGCGCGCCCAGCCCGCCGTCCGCGAGGAACTCCGCTGTGTCGTGCGCGGCGGACCGCATCGCCTACCTCCGCATCTCTGTGACAAGAACGTCGAGCCGGTCGCGGCGCGTCTCCTTCTCCGCGCGCTCCAGATACTTCGGCCCGCCGACGTGGTGTTGCGCTTCCATGTCCTCGTGGACGATCCCGGCGTACTCCGCCGTGAAGCCGACCTGCACGATGAGCGGGCCGACCATCTCGGTGTACGCGCTGTTCTTGAGGTTGGCGGTGTCGACAGGGACGTACTGCTGGGCGCGACGCTGGACCATCAAGCCGCCAGTCCGCAAACCGCGACGAGCGTTGTTCACCCAACGCTGCTGCTGCGCGTTGAGCTCACGAAACACAGCCTGCAGACCTCTCACCCGAGCCAATGTTTTAGCACCTCGTCCGACGCATCCAACGACGGCACGCGTCCCACCTGCCGAATCTCGCGCGCGCCCGCGACCGATCGCGGATCGGACGATGCCGTCTCATCGCCGGGCGCGAGATAGTCCTGCATCGCGAGCGGCTGGCCTGCATAGACCACGGCGCTCGACGCGAACTGGCGGCCGTCAGCATCGCGGATCAGCTCGCGTCGATCCTCCCACCGCACATCGATCAGCTCCGGCGCGTCGTAGTCGCCGTCGCCGAACGCATCCGGACCGGAGTACGGCCAGCGCGTCGCGGTCTGGAGAAGGTAGTCTCGGCTGATTGACACTCAATCCACCTCGATTCGATAAGCGGCCCGCACAGCCAGCCGAAGGATCGGAGACGGGGGGATGCCCAGCTTCGCAGCGATCGTGGCCAGAGCAACGCCGATTGCCAGCGAGATGCGACAACCGGGACGGCTTTTGGCGCGGATTTTCGCGTAGAGCTTCTCGGCCGCCATCACAGCACCTCAAAGGTCGCGGGACGATCCCCCAGCGTCGACAGGACGCCGCAGCGATCGAGCAGCATGGCGGTCTGGCCGTACTGGGAGGAGTGGAGGCGATTGCCGCCGGGAAAGGCGAACGAACGCGACGCATCGCCGAACGAGTCTTGCGTGACGCCGCCGCGACCCGGACCCGAGGCCGGAGCCGTCGACGCGAAGTGCGCCGACAGCCACGTCTCGATCTCCTTCAACTCCGCCTCGGTGTGCCCGCACTTCCCAGCGAGATTGCGCTCGACGATCGTGTGAGCAACCGAGATGTAAGCCTCTAGGTCAGCTTCCGTCTTGAATATCGCCTTCACTTCCTCCGGCGTCACCCTGGGCATCGCCCTTCACCTCCTGCTGCGGTTCCGCCTTCGGCTTGTCAGCTTCGGCCTTCGGCTTCGGCTTTTCAGCGTTGGCCTTCGGCTGGACGGTCAGCTTGCCCTTCGCGTCGACCGGAGCGAGCCGCGAACCGTAGCGCGCGGCACTCTCCTTCGACATCTCCACGTGGTCGCCCGAGCGGGCGACGACGCGGCCACGTTCAACTTTGTAGCGTGGCATCGGTCGTCACCTCCTCAGATTACTCAACGGCTCCCGGCCGCAGGTGCACCAGGCCGCTCCGGCCGTCGAAGTCAGATTTGACGCGCGGCACCCAGCAAGCCATAACCTTGAACTGCTCGGTCATGCCGCCGTTCTGGGTCCACTGGACGGTCGTGATGTCCTGCGCGATCGCGAGGTCGACGGTCTGCCGGGTCATCGACACGATGGACACCGAGTCGTTGGTGATGCGGTCTGCGACCACGATGCGATCGACGCCCGCCAACTGCTCGATGCGCTGCCGCACGGTCCGCTGATCCAAGTCCCGGTAATCCTCGTCGAGCTTGAACTCGTATTTACCCGGAACATAGATGACGAACGGGCCGTAGAAGTTGTCGTCACGAGCCGCTTGCAGCGCCTCAGACACTTCTTCGACGATCGTCTCGTTGTCGGCCGCTGCAACCTGGTCCCACGGAGTGGTCATCTGGACTTGGTTGCGGTCCGGATGGTTCTGGTAGCCGAAGATCGTCTGGCCATCGACGTTCAACGCCTCGCCGGAGAACAACATGTCCTCAGACCGCTCGGCAACAACACGCCCGGCGATCTCGCCTGCGGTCGTGTCGAGCGCCTCACCGAACCGGCGGCTGGCTTCGAGGCGACGAATGTTCAGCCGGAAGTCCTTGTGGACGATCGGCACCGGCACCTGCCGCTGGTCGTAGGCCGGGGTGTCCTCCTCACCAGCGGTCACGCCGCTCATGGACAGATCCGCCGGGGTCATGTCGCTCGACCGTTCCCACTGCGCGATCGTCACGCCCAGCGAGCCGAGGTTGTGGGTCAGGCCCGCAGCTTGCAGATCGCCTATCCCGACAAGTCGATCAGTCGCGACGCCGATGACCGAGCGGTCCAGATCCTTCCACTCGTCGTGCATCAGCAGGCCAGTGTCGTTGGCGTGAAGTTCCGGCTTGCCGGAGTTCACGACGTAGGTGCGGCCGTCCACATTGACGAACGGGCGCATCTGCGCGACGCCGCGACGGCCGTTCAGCAGCGCGGCGGGATTGGAAATGTTCTCTGCACTCATTACAGCGCCTCCACTCGGATTCGTTCAGGACCACCAGCCGCCACAACGGCTTCCAGCGCCACAGCGACCGCCGTGCCGGCATCAGCCGCCACCAACAGGCCAGCGGCATTCAACTCCAGCGCAGCGCCGCGTGCGACGTCGCCGCCGTCCGCCAACAGGCAGTACGCGCGGTCGCCCTTGCGCAGCGCGAGGACCGGGACGTTGTCGCCTTCCGGGATCTCCTCGTCGATCGAGCCGCCGATGAAGCCGCGCTCACGCGCAATGCGCAGCGTTTCGGCAGCGCCGGGCGACACTTCATCACCCGCGCCATACACCAGCCCGGTGCCCGGCACGATCGTCGCGCCCGCGACGCCTTCGTACTGGACGGGATCACCCGCCAACAGCACGGTCTTGGGATTCTCGTTGCTCGCCATCTCGCGTTACCTCCTCAGAATCAGTGTGCCTTGCGGCGGTTGGCGATCAGTTCAGCGGTGCTCGGCGGGGTCATCGCCTCGACCGCAGCTGCGTCGGCCTCGTCCGCCTGATCGGTGTTCGAGGTGCGTGCCGGTGCGCGGCCAGAGAAGTCGGCAGCGCCGCTTTGCGTCCGCAGACCGTCAGCGATCGTCTCCAGCTTCGCCGTGTCGAAGTCCTCCAGCGCCTCGACGGTCATCGCCGAGTTGGTCGTGATCCGCTTCACCAACGCGGCGCGGTGGTCGGCGTGAACACGGTGCGCATACTGCAGCGCCGCGCGGTCCTCGTCAGTCAGCGCAGCCTGCTCCTGCTGCGCGTGTTGCTTGTCGTCAGCCATTGCTGCGCTCTCCTCGTTGCCGCCGGTGGAATCGGGACCGGCCCCGTTCTCATAGTCCTTCGCCTTCGCGACGCAGTAGTCGTTGTACGCGGCCTTCAGCGTATCATACGACATCCCCTCCATCGCGCACTGATCTTCGCCGACGAACGGCGACCCGTCGTTGCTGATCAGGTCTGCGATCATCTGCATCTTGTCGTCGGACGATCCGCGACGGTTCGCGGTCGTCTCGTCGTTGCTGCAGGAGCAGCCCTTGTTCGTGGTCTGGGTTGCCTTCTCGTCTGCCATGTTGAATGCCCTCTTGAGTGCGTCGACTGCGTGTGTGAACAGCCCGCGACGATTCGCGCGAACGCCGCAGCCGTCCTCCCACGAACACGCGCCCTGCTCGTTGGGCAGCAACGCGAGGTGGTCGGGTTTGATGTTTCGGTAGAAGCCGTCCTCCAGCAGGGAGATGTACCCTGTGGAGACGTCCAGTCCAGTGACGTCCGACTCCAGCTGCGCGATAAGTTCCTCGCCCGCGCGCTCGACGTCGATCCACGCCTCGGCCCGGAGCCCCGCGACGCCTTCGAGGTCGGCGACCTCCGCGTTGAACAGCCGACCGACGGCCCAGCGTTCGAGCACCTGCGGCGAGTTCGCCGAGATGTACCCGCCGTTCGCCTCCGGATGACCGATCGTGACCGGGGTGCCGTTCCAGCTCGCCGCGTCCATCTCCTCTGCTGGGATCACGCCGTCGTTCATCTCGGTGTCGGCTCGCGCCATGACGACCGGAACGACGATGTGCTCGCGCCCGTCGAACTGCTCGCGCCGAGGCGCGGCGGCGACGTTCGCTGTGATGTGCTGGATCTGGCTCATGGTGCGAGTATCGCCTGCTTCGGACATCTACGCAACTCCTGCGCTTTGGAGATCGGTTTCTGTGTCTGCGATGCGCGGGATCGAGGGCAACGCAGCGCATCGGCAGTTGGGATGAACCGGGATCAAGTTCTCCGCCTCCTGCAGCGTGAACGTCTGGCCCTCCAGTCCCTCGCACTCAGGACACACCAGCCCGTCGCCCGTCGTGTTGAACTCGGCCTGCACATTGACGCCCTCGACCTGCGCCTCCTCGTAAGCCGCCATCTGCGCCTTGTGGTGGGCGCGGATCGTCTCGGTGCGGGCGATGACGCGAGCGCGCGCTGCGCCGACCTTGTCCACCCGGTTGTTCAGCCGCCGGGCGAGATCGCGCGGGCTGATCCCCTCGTCGATCGCGTCGAGGAGCTGCCGCCGGATCTGGGTGCGCATCTCGCCCGTCGCGTTCGTCAGCTCCTCCAGGGACCGCGTCAGCACAGCCCGGCGTCGGCGCGCCCCGGCTTCGCGGCGAGCGATCGCGGCGGCCGACAAGAGATCGACGTAGCCCGCAGCCTCCAGCTTCGACACAGCCTGTTGCGCCCCGGCGGTGAACGCCTGATCGAGCACAGTGCCCATCCAGCGCGGCACGTCCGACTCGGTGATGTTCACCGTCAGCTCGTCGCCGTGAATGAGGTAGCGAGTGCGCTGCGCCAGCCAGTCCAGAAACGCCTCCGGGTCGCCCGGCCCGTCGTTCGCGAGGAGCCGCTCGCGGATCTCGCCGCGCAGCTTGCGGAATCGTTTGTTGACGGCGCGGACCAACTTGCGCCGCAGTGTCGTCGTGCGGGTCGGGTCGGCGTTCGCGTTGAGGTGGAGGTGGCTATCACACATCGTCGTCGACGTCCTCGCCCGCATCGCCGAACGGGTCGACGTCGTCGAAGTCCTCGCCCTCCGGCACAGGCTCCCAGCCGAGGAGCTGCTCGCGCATCTCGGTCGCCGGGAGGTACTGGTCGCCCCCGAGCAGCGCGGCCTCGCACCACGTCTTGAACGTCTGGACCTTCTTCTGGTTGATGTCGGCTCGCTCGCCCTCACTGAGGCCAGCGAGCGGGTCGAACTCCACCCACCAATCGCCCTGCGGTTCGCGCAGATTGCCGGTCGCGATCATGGCGTCGACGAAGGGCTTGACGATGCAAGGCCCGGCGAACTGTGTCCGGCGCTCGTCGATCCGCGCGGCCCAGTTGTCGTCGTCCGAGCTGCTGGCGAGTTCGCCGCGCTCGGAACCAATCAGGATGCGCTTCGGGATTCCGACCGCACCGGCGATCAGGTCGAGCTGAGAAGCGATGTTGGACGACGGGTCAGGCGTCTCGCTGCCGAGGTGTTGAACGTCCATTCCCTGCAACGCGAGCGTGCGGCGCAGCTGGTGTTGGTACTCCTCGGCCTGCTCCTTCGCCGCATCGCGCGCCTCCGGCGTCAGGTCGGCATCCGACCGGGCGAGCAGCGCCAGCCCCTTGTTCGCCAACAGCCAGAACGTCTCCGCCGAGCCGCCAGCGATTTTCTCCAGATCCTGCAGCCGGTTGTAGACGGCCATCAAGCGCGGGATGCCGTACACCTCGTCCTCGTCGACGTGCTCCGCTATGTGGATGCAGCGACTGTGGTGAACGGTCAACGACTTGGACCGCGACTGCTTCCCGATGAGCGGGTTGCCGGTCTGCAGCGTGTACCGCTCCGGCATCCCGAAGCGCGGCGACTGCGTGTCGGCGTTCCACTCCGCGACCGTGACGTTGATCTCGCCGAACGGCGTGAGGTAGGCCAGCTCCGGTTGCCCGTCGAGCGGCTCATGAGCCGGGCGATCGTCGGCGAAACCCATGTACAGCAGACCGAACTGGCCGATGGATGCGACCCGGTCGGCGCGCTCCATGTACCGCACGACACCGAACCTCTCGCACAACCCCTCCCATTCCCGCACGAACAGCGACTCCTCGCTCGACGCCCCGGCCTCGTCGCGCACCTTCGGCGTCTCGCGCCACGTCGCCTGCGGAAAGGCCCGGATGATCCGGCTGGCGATGTCGTTGCGGTAGTACATCGCGGCGAAGTCCTCGCCCCGCAACAGACGCTTGTACCCCAACACCTCGTACAGATCCCGCTTCCCGCTGAACGACTTTCCGAGGAGCCGCGACAGCGAGGAGCGCAGCTTGATGATCGAGTCTGCCATGTCAAAATACCCCTGCAGTTTTCTTCGGGCGACGGATCAGCGGCGCAAGCGCATAGCGAATGTCGTCCCAGTGGTGGTTGTACGCATCGACGATCTGCGGGAGCGGCTCCCCTGTCAGGCGGTCCAGCTTGTATGAATACAGACGCGACTCGCGAATAGTCTCCGGGCAACGCGGGTGAATGACAACCTCATCGAACGCCTTGATGAACTCGACCCCGTCCTCAACGCTCCCGGTCCACTTCGGCGCTCCCTCGATTCGCGGGATGCCGTGGCGCTTGAGGTAGCTGATCGACTCCGGCCGGGCGCAGTCCGCGCGCACGACGTGCTTCTCGATTCCCGGCATATCGCGGATCAGCCGCTCTGCAGTGTCGTCGAGATCCAGCCGCAGTGCGTGCGACTCGTACTCGATGTACAACCGGCGGTCGTTGATCCACACCTTGTTCCCGGCGGTCGGGTCAGCGCTGAACCCGAAGTCGAGGCCATAGTACGGGCCGTCCCATTGCTTCGTCGGCTCGAACTCCGCGACCCGGACGTTGCGCGCGAATATCTGCGCCTCGGTGACAGCGAGGAACTCGCCCTCCCAGATGTGCGCGTACATCGCCGGGTCGAGCCGCTCCTGATCAGCGGCGCGCTCCTCGTCCAACACAACAGGGAACCAGGGGTTGTCGCGCCAGTTCAGCGGCACAATTTTCGCGCGCTGCGGGGCCGCCTCCCGGAACCGCTTTTGCACGGGCGAGTCAGTCCGCTCTGGATTCCATATAGGCCAGATCTCCGACTTGTCCGCGCGGATCGTCGGGATCAGATCCCGCCACGATGTGTCCGGGACAGCTTCGGCTTCCTCGACGATGCACAGGTCGATCTGAGCCATGGACTTGATCGCTGACATGTTGTGACGCAGCCCACGAAAAATGAACTCGGTGCCGTTGGCTCCCCGGATGTATGACTCGCCGATCTCGTAGTGTCGGTTGAGGAACTCGTGCGACTGGATCGCGTGCCGCAGCTCGGCGAACATCGACTCCTTGATGCTGATCTGGAGATCGCGCGTGCACAACACCCGAAGCGGCTCTGCGTACCCCATCACCGCAGCCATCAACGCAAAGGAGAACGACTTGCCGCTGCCGCGACCGCCGAACGCGCCCCGGTAGCGAAGGTCGCCGCGCGGCGGACCGAACACCGGCAGCAGCTTCGGCGGGAGTTGTATGCGGGCTGTGGACACTAGCTCTCCGGGCGCGCAATCTCTCGAAGTGTTGCCATCAGCCAGTCCTCGTCTATCGGTTGAAGCGCAGCCGCCCCCGGAGCGCCAGGAGCCGCGAGCAGCGCCGCGATGAAACACACAAGGATTTTCACTGTTCGTCCTCCTCGTCAGATGGCCCGGCCAGCTCGATCTTGATGGGTTGAGGCGACATGCTGCCGTCGCTCGATGTGTTGTCGATCTCCTGCTTGTCGCGCCATCCGAAGCGGTTTTTCATGTTGAAAATCCAGACGGTCGCATTGCCATCCGCGCCAGCCGCCATTCGACGGCCGCACCGCTCCCACCACAGTGCGCAAAGACGACCTCGTTGGTTTTCGGCTTGGCGAAATTCAGGGGAATCCTCCAGCAGCGTGTACCAAGCCGTGTCGCCAATGTCCAGAAGCGCGCGAGCCTCCGCCATGCTTCCGCCGTCTCGGCCGCAGTCCTCCATAATCTGCTTCCAGTCCTTCGGCAGATCCTTGATCGTGGTGCGGGGCCGCCCGACCGGCTTGCTTGTCGTTTTCGACACAGCAGACGTCTCCTTGTTGGGGTGTGATGACTCGGATTGTCGGCCGCGTGACGCCAGAAAGCAACCGACGCGATACAAGGCGCTCTCACCCACCACAACCTCCGACCCTGCACCCTCGCCCAGCCTATGAATCGTTTGTGGCTCTCTTGCCACCGTTGCCAGCCATTCGTCGCCTTCGTAGGAGCCGCGAGGAGGTCGAAGCCGCGAGCCGCGCGGCCTGCACCACGATCCCGGACCGGCGTGAGCCGCGATGACCAACTCCGCGCGGTCGGCGCGGTCCGCGCGACTTTTCTATTCTCTATAAATAATAACTCCCCTCCTCTCTACAAACAGAGGAGGTAGTAGTTATTAATTAAGATGCATTTATATATAGAGAAAGGCGGAGTCGCGCGGCTCGCGCCGACCGCGCGTTACCCGCCAAAACGTCCCCTTATTGAACGCAATGCTGGAGGTCCAAAGGCCGCTTCCGGAGCGCCTTTTCAATGGCCAGAATCTGCTCATCGCGGCTCACGGTCTTGAGGCAAAAAGCCATGCGCGACCGGAACTTACCTTGCCTCCACTCCGACGAATAAGGATTCTTTACCATGTCGTATCCGTGCTCCGACATCTTGAAGTGAAGGGATTTTCGTTTTAAGTCCTTTATCGCGGCTTCTTTGTCGTCAAAATACGGTCCTTCGTTGACAAACTGAAACAGATCTGACGTAAAAATTACTTCTGGCTTGTTTCCGCCGCAGACCTCTTCGCAATACCTCTCAAAAACATCGTCGATTAACGTCCTTCTTACGGTCTGAGATGACTCAATAATCGCCTGTTTGCCTCTCGTCATGGGCGGCGGCTCCCCCGCAGAGAACCGATCGAGCGGTCGGTTGAGCAGCCACCGGATCACCGCATCCGCGCCGCCGTCCTCCAGCCAGCGGTACATGTCCCGGAAGTACCTCTCCCCGAACACCGGCACGCGCTTCGGGTCCGGGAGCGGCGAGGTCATCACGAACAGCCGCCGGTCCTCGGCCGGGATGTACATCCGCAGCGGGTCGTTCGTCGTCAGCACGACGTGGAGCACGTTCCGGACGTACACGGTGTTCGCGTACTTCATCGTCATCGGCAGCATCTCCGGCGGCGCGGCGAGGAGCGGCTTGCACTGGTTGTACCAGTTCGAGGCGCGGAAGTCCTCGTCATGCGGCCGAACCTCGTTCACCACGAGCAGCACCGAGCGCACGAACGGGTTGTACGACGCGGCGACCTCGTCCGGGCCGATCTCCGCCGCGTTCCACTCGCCCACGCCCCGCCGGATCGGGAGCAGCGCGGTGTCCTTGCCGATCCCCTGCTCACCGGCCATCACGATGCCGTGATTGATCTTCTCGTCGGGCCGCTGGATCGCGTGGGCGCAGAAGTCGAAAAAGTGCTCGTGCTCGACGGGGTCCGGCCACAGCATCTTGCAGTGCTCGATCCACGGGTCGGCGTTCCGGTCGGTGCGCAGCCGGGAGCGTTCGGGAGGCGTGTATGAGTTGTACGCCACCGCGCCGTCGATCGGCATGGCCCCGCGATCGGAGACGACGACGTTGTTGATGAACTGCGGCAGCCCCGGCCACCACGTCGCGCCCTCGACCGTCAGCCCGGTGTCAACGTCGTTGATCGCCAACGACGGCTTGAACGGCCGTTCCTCGCCGTTGCGGCGGTCGATGCGCAGCGGCCAGTCCTGCATCGGGATCGCCCCGTCCACCGACTTTGGGCCGAGGAGCGCCCCGGTCGTCACGTCCCAGTACTTCTCCTGCTGCTCGTCGTAGCGGAAGTCCTCGACGGTCCTCCTGCGGCGCACGAACTCTGTGCGCTCGAACTCCTCGGCCTGCCGCTCCAGATCTGCGTCATCAGTCATCCCAGTCCTCCCCACGTCGCTCCAGAGATCGCAATGACGAGGCCGCCGATGATGAACACCAGTCCTCCGGCCGCCAGCGGCTCGTCTGCGTCACCAATGCCGTCCAGCACCAACGTCACGCCGAACACCGCCAGCATTATTCCGCCGAACACGAACCCGCTGCGTATGATTGTCTCCTGCGCAATCATCTCCCCTCCTCGTAGGCCGCCGCTCCGATCACGAAGGAAGCGATGCGGTGCGGCTCGCCGCGCTTGATCAGCTTCCCCTCCTCGCCGTACACGAACCACTCCATGCCGTCGCCCTTGCAGATCCGGAGCAGCGCGCGGCCGACGTTGATTGTGGCGGCCTCAGAGTCCACGTTCTTGACGCGGACGCTCGGCGCGGCGGACTTGATCGCGTTGACGATCGCGTTGGCAGTCATCATCTCTGGTCATCTCCTTGTGTTTGCTGGTCGTTCTCGTCTCGGCCGGGCGCTTCCACCGGCTCGAACTCCTCGACGGCTCCTGCCGCCTCGTTCACCATCTCCTGAACTTCGGCCGCCTCCTCGGCGATCCACTCGGTCACGTGCCGCATCCCCCGGCCCTCGCAGGAGCCGTGGTGACAGCGGAACGCCCCGGCGTACTCGTTCTCCGGCGCAGGTTCCCGGATCGCCGCCCCGGTGTCGGCCCGGTCCGAGTGTCCGTCGATCCACGGACACCGCACGGCGATCCAGCCCTCCAGATCCGGCCGCTCGTCGCGGAGCAGTCCGCAGGACCGGAGCGCGGCACGCGTGTCGATGAACGCCCGGATCGCGTCGGCCTTCGAGTGGGTTGCGCCCTTCCGCGTGTCGTAGGGTCGCCGGGAGTGCAGGACGAGGCCGAACGCCTCGGCGATCTGGTCGACCGAGTACCGCCGGGAGGGTGCCCAGTCGGCGCAGCGCACCTTCCACGGCTCGCCCTCCTCGGTGCGGTACTTCTCCTTGCCGTTGATGCCCCATGGCGGACGGAACACGCGGTTGACGCCTGCCTGCCCGGTGTCCTTGCCGAGGAACTTCTCCCGTATGAACGCGGCGATGAGCCGGTCGAAGGTTGTCATGTCGTCGACCGGTCGGTCGAAAAAGTAGGTGGCTTGAAAGTTGTTGGGCGACGTTTCCACCATCGCCGTCGGCGGGAGCGCATCGAGCACGCTCACCGGGAACTTGCTGCCCGGTCCGGTGCCGACATCGTCGATCATCAGCACCAGCCCGGCCCCGAAGTTCTCCCGCCGCCGCCGGAACTCGCCGCGTGCGTTTCGCCCCATCGCCGAGACGGCGAGGAACACGTTGCAGTTGTCCGGGAGCACGTCGACCTCCTCGACAACGCGCACCCGCCATGCCGTTCGCCCGGCCTTGTTCGGGTCGCCCGGAAAGGCGCAGCCGACGACGCGATGGTCGGTCGACCGGCTGCGCTGCATCTCCCGAATGAACGCGCGGGCGATCTCCTCCCGCTCGCTCATCACTCGACCTCCACCCAGCGTATGCATGTCGCGAGCAGGTCGTTGTAATCCCCGCTCATCGCCTCCTCGCGGAACTTCTCGATCTCCTCGCGAGGGACGCCCGCGCGCCAAAGCGCCTGCTTGACGCGGCCGATGATCGCGAAGGCGTTGCCGTCCTCGCCCGCGAGGCGGACTGTGATGTCTGGGTACTTGGGTTCTGCGTTCATGTCGTTCTCCGATTCATTGTGTAAAAGGAGCGGCCCCGGAGGGCCGCCCAACTCCCCTCGTCAGGTCAGAACTTGCCCTCGTCGCCGCTCGGCACGTCGACCGTCTCCTGCTCGGCGTACTTCGCCTTCGCCTCGCCGGAGGTGACCGCGTCGTGGAACGCCTTGCCCTCGGCGTAGGCTTCCGGGTCAGTCTCCAGTCCTTCGCGCTCGAACCGGACGCCGTACCATGAGCCCTCGTCGTTGGACTCCAGAACGGTCGTGACGCGGATCTTGTTCATCCAGCTCGGCGGCTGCTTCATTCCCTTCGCCGTCTTGACGCGGACGGCCGACAGGATGCTCATCAGCTGCTTCGACTTCTTGATCTGTGTCGAGGCGAGCGGAAACACGACCTGCGATGAGCCGCCGTGCTCAGTCCGGATCAGAACGAAGTGCGACCGGGTGTCTTGGACGCGGGAGCACTTTTTCTCGTTGATCGTGCCGTCGTCGAGCGGGATGTACAGCCGCCCCTCATGCTGCACGATGCGGCCCTCCTCGACTGCGGCGTTGACCTCCGACGGGGTCATGTCGCCTTGGTACCCGCCGTCGCCGCGAGGAGCCCAGATGACGAAGCGGCGTTCATAGGCGCAGGGCAGAATCGTGATGCCCTCCTTCCCGTCGAACAGGTCGCCGTTCACCGAGTTCATCAGCATCCCCGGTTTCGCGTCCGGGAGGTACTCCGGCTGTCCCTCCTCGACCTGCGGCGAGCCTTTCTGCAGCACGCGGAGGAACGGGATAGCGAACGAGTCGCGGTCAGCGCCCTCGAAGCCGCCACCGGCGTCCTGCTCGAAGTCGAGCGCGGCCAGCGCCTTTTCTTCGGTCTTGCTCAGTTCAGTCTTGCTCATGATCGTTCTCCTTTGGGTTTCAGTCTGTCTTGACGACGTAGTAAGGGTGGACGCTGAACACGTCCATCGGGATTGCCTCGCCCTTCTCCAGTCGTTCCTTGACGAAGGACTTGAGGGTGGCTGGGTGGACCGTCTCCTTGAATATGGTCCCTGGATACTGCTCGCCGAGTTGCGCGCCGAGCGCCTCGGCGAGATCGTGCTCGGCCGCGTCGAACGGCACCTGCACCGACGCCTTGATAATGCCGGAGAAGCCGTGCTCCCGAAGCCAGCTCAACGCTCGCTCCCGGTTCTTCTCGGTGATCGCCGCGCTCACCTTCTCCTCCAGCTTGAGCGGCGGACCGTCGACGCGCTCGAAGCGGGTGACGCCCGCCTCCAGCATTGCCTGCGGGATCGCCTCCTGTTCAAGGTCGCGTTGCCGCTGCTTCGCCTCGTCCAGCTCGTCGGTCAACGAGCGCACGCGAGCCTTCGCCGCGTCGAGCTGTTGCGCGAGTGCGACGAGTTCCTTGAGATCGCTCATGCCGCCTCCTTGCTGCCGGAGAAGTCGACGCTGACCTGTTCGTAATCGGCCTGCTCCTTGCTCCACACGAGGAGTTGCACCGGCCCGCCGATCTTGCGCGAGGCGGCGACGAGCGCGGCGGCGACGACCGCCACGTGTCCGAGTGCTACGACGTAGTCCTCAGGCTGGAATTGGCGGGCGATGGCCTTCTCCGCGTCGGCGATTGCCTCCGGGAGATCCTCGGCGTGTATGGCGGGGCCGATCGGCGCGCACAGGACGATGCGGCCACGGCGTTCGGCGGGGTACAGCGAGACGGTAGGCACCCGTTCGTCGGGCGCTCCGGGCTTTCGCCGGGTCGGGAGGTGCGGTATAAACACCTGTCTCATCATGCTCATGTCGTTCTGCTCCTCGGTTCTGCCGCCGCCGGTTTGCGACGACTGAGGGAGTGATCCTGCCTGATCGGAAGCGCGGATGGCAACCGACTGTTGGGAGAAAAACAACGCAGTGAAGTTAATGTGCAAAAAGATTTGACTTTGAAGTTTTACTCAGGCAGACTCATTCCCAGATCGAGGCAAAACGCAGAACGAACAAACGAGGAACAGAACGATGCCCGCACCGAAGCAGATCCGCCGCACCGCCACTTTCGAGATGAAGAACACTGCCCTTCACGGTCTGAGCGACACCAACCACTGCGCCATCCTCGCCATCGCCATCCTCACCGGCGAGCCGGTCGAGCGGGTGCAGGCGGCCTGCGAAGCACGCGGCCGGAAGCGCGGTCAGGGCACCTGCACGTTCATAATTCGCAACGTGCTGCGCGACTTCGGCTGGACCGTTCGCGACGTCGACCCGGTGGACTTCATCCGCCAGTATCCCGGCAACCACGGCCGCGTCCTCAAAAACGTCACGACCCATCACCCGGCGCGCTTCAACAAGGTCTGGAAGCAGGTGCCGCGTGCGCTGCTGTTCAGCCGGGGTCACGTCTCCGCCAGCGATCACGGCGTGTTGCACGACTGGGCCGTCGGTCGCGCCCTGCGCGTGCACACCATCTGGATCGTCGAGCGGATGAACGACGATGAGCAGGAGCGGTGGGCCGCTGCTGAGGCTTGAGACGCGCGCCTTGCCTTTTCCCTGAGAACCGGGCGACCGTCGAGTCGCCCAAGGAGAACGACCGATGAAGATGACACCACAACTGAAGTTCGACGTCGAGGACGGTGCGCTGGAGGGCATCCCGATCATGGAGCTGGCCCAGTTCCTCGCGAGCCACGGCTGCGAGATGGCAGCGAACACACGAGGCGGCATGACGATCCGCAAGATGAGGAGGTACCGCGATGAACGATGAACAGTTTGACGGCCAGATATTCTGCGTTGTTCACCACACCGATCAAGGCCAAGTCGTGTTGGAGCGGGATTCAACCGACGACGGCGTCGAGGGCATGCGCGTCCGCGCGCTGGACAAGGACGGCATTGTGTCGTTCACGGTCGGCGTGCCCGGCGACCCGGACAACGCGCAGGCGATGTGCATCATGGCGCTCCACGGTTTCGGCCGCGAGGAGGCGGAGGCGATCGGCCACTGGATTCGCTCCGGCGGCTCCGGGTCGCGGCAGCACAGCGCGGCGTACTTCCTGCTGTGGCTCTCCCGCATGGCGATTGCGGCCAGCGACGCGGAGGGCATCGAGCGGTCGCGCGTCGAGGAGGCGTTGAACGATGCGACCGAGACTATGCGGAAGTTTGCGCCCGGCGGCGCTGGTCACTGAGGGAGGTGTTGAGATGGATGTTGGAGACGTCATCGAGGTCGAGCTGCCGAGCGGCGTGTGCGTCAACGTGCAGCTGACCTCGTTGGAGTCGCGCGGCGAGCCTATGTTGATCACCGGCTGGGGTTTCGGCGACGCGGAGCCGCCGGAGCCTGCGGAGTTCACGTGGGAGGCGCGCGATTTGTGTCTCGACGAGGTTGTCGACCTCGACGAGGACGAGATTCAGCACATCGAAAGTGTGGTTTATTGGCGCGTAAGTCGTTGATTGAGTTGGGAAAGCCAATATCCGTTTGGATTTAGTGTTCAAAAACACTTGCCTTTGCATGTATATTGAACGATAATACTTGTGAGGTCGGGGAAAACAGCCCCGTCAAGACAAGCCCAAAGGAGACAGAACGATGACCAACTTCAACGAACTCGACCTGAACACCACCATCGGCGTCAACGTCACCACCAGCATGACCATGAAGGAAATGGTCGCCCTTCACAACGCGCTCGCCGAGCAACACGGCGTCAAGCCGGTCAAGCGGTTCGCCGATCGCGAAGCCGCCATGCGCCGGACTCGCGACCTGATCGACATGAACAATCAGTGGGTCGCCCTGCGGGATGCCGAGCAGGAGAAGGCTGCGCCGCAGCGTCTTGCCACCGATCGTCGCACCCTGAGTGAAGCGATCGCCGCCAGCTGGACCGTCGCCGAGACGGCCGCGAAGCGGACCACCCGGCACCACGTGGAAGTTGACGGCATGTTTTTCCGCTCGGTCAAGCAGGCCTTCGAGCACTTCGACCTGCCGCTGAAGGAGCACATCAAGTTCCGGATGCAGCTCAAGGCCGCTGGCAAGCTCGCTGCCTACGACATGAACTGGGAGGTTGTCGACGCAGAATGAGGAGACGCGGCGACCGGCGCTACGACAGGCCGGTCGTTTTTATCGACACAGCCATTGCTTTTTGGCGCAGAACGCGCGATACTACCGACTCGCAACCCAAACGCAGGAGCAGAACCATGCAGATTCTCACCAACGAACAGCTCGCCCGCATCGCCCCGGCCGCAGTCGCCACCGAACGCGACGAAGCCCGGACCTCCAACCGCTACGGAATGGTGAACACGCTCGACGTCCTCGACGCCTTCAAGGAGGAGGGGTTTTGGCCCGTCGGCGCTGGCCAGCCCAACCCGCGCTTCCGCAACCCCAACGGCATCGTCCACCGTGTCACACTGCGGCATGAGGACGACATCGCGAAAGGCGCGGCTGTCGGGATGGAGGTGCCGCAGATCATCTTGATGAACTCGCACAACGGCCGCACGAAGTTCTCGCTGCGCGGCGGCTTCTACCGCTTTGTGTGCTCGAACGGCATTGTGGTGGGAGACGACCGCTTCTACGCTTCGGCGAACCACACCAGCGACGCTCGCGCCGTGGCCATGCAGTACGCCACGAACTTCACCGCGCAGATCGCCCGGCTCCGGGATCAGATCGAGCGGTGGGGCGCGATCGAGATGAGCCGCGCGAAGGTGGAGCAGTTCGCCGAGCAGGCCGCCATCCTGCGCTTCGGCGACCGCGCCCAGGCGTACACCGCTGACGCGATCCTTGAGGCGCATCGCGCCGAGGACGAGGGCCGCACGCTGTGGGAGGTGTTCAACCGGGCGCAGGAGAACTTGACCAAAGGCGGCGTCGCCGGTCGGTCGGCGAACAACCGGCGCGTCGTCTCCCGCGAGATAAAGGACGTGGGCAAGGATGTCGCGTTCAACGAGCAGCTCTGGCGGTTGGCGGATGGATTCGCAGAAGCTGCATGAGATGCTGATGGACGAGCGCCGTCTGGTGGGTCGAGGCCCGCTGGCGGCGCTTTACCGTCGGCAGGTCGAAGCGAAGCGCGCGGCACTCCGCCGCGTGCAGCAACTGGAGCAGGAGAAGCACCATGAATGAAGAGACGCGGAGCGGCCCCGGACGGCCGCCGACATACACCGACGACGCGCTGATCGTGCTGTCGCCCGAAGCCGCCGAGACGCGGCTCCAGCAGCGCAGCGAGCGCCGGGCGCTGGTCAATCACCTGATCGACTGCGGCGGCCGCGAGCGGCTAGGCCGGATCAACGAGTGGTTCGGCTACGACACCCGGCACATCGTCGGCGCGCTGCAGCGCAAAGGCTGGGTGCGACTCCTCCCGCACGGCTCCTACGACGCCGAGGCGATGCCGCCCGAGGAGGTGGACTGATGCTGGTCGTTGGAGCAGGGTTCGCGGGGCTGATCGCCGCCACGAAGTTCCCGCAGGCGCAGGTGCTGGAGGCATCGCCGGAGCCGTTCGAGTCGCACCGTGCGCTGTTGCGGTTCCGGTCGGCCGCGATCGGCGACATGGTCGGAATCCCGTTCCGGCCGGTCGTGATGCGGCGCTCGATCTGGATCAGCGGCGAGCACCACAAGGCCAACATCAGGCTGGCCAACCTCTACGCGCAGAAGGTGCTAGGCATCCTTCGCGGCGATCGCTCGATCTGGGCAGAGACGGAAGGAACACGCTGGATCGCGCCGGAGGACTTCTACGAGCGCCTCGTCGCGCGGGTTGGCGACCGGATCGAGTGGGGTGTGAAGTTCGACTTTGACACCGACGGCGAGCCGACCGTCAACACCGCGCCGCTCCCGGTCGCGACTGCGATGTGCGGGATCAGGATGCGCTCCGAGTTCCGCCGCGCGCCGATCCACGTGCGGCGCTACCGGCTGCCGCCCGGAACCGATGCCTACCAGTCGGTGTACTTTCCGACCCCGGCCCACGGCCTCTACCGTGCGTCGATCACGAAGGATCTGCTGATCTGCGAGTACGTCGCCGACCCGGACGAGGACGCCGAGCGCGCGGCCTTGGCGCAGCGGGAAGTGTTCGACGCCTTCGCTCTCCCGGCGCATGACGTCGAGGCGATCGACGCTGTGAATCAGAAGTACGGCAAGATCGCTCCGATCAGCGAGGCCGAGCGCACGCGGGCAATCTGGACGCTCACGGCGCGCCACAACGTGTTCTCGCTCGGACGCTTCGCGACGTGGCGCAACATCCTCCTTGACGACCTCGTCAAGGACATAGACGTGGTCCGGCACCTCGTCGAAGCCAGCGACTACGAGCGTGTGCTGGCGCGCAGAACGACACAACAGGAGAACGAGTGATGAGAACGACGCTGATTGATTACACCGGCTACCCGGACCGCGAGCGGGCCGCGACGCTGCTGATGTTCACGAAAGGCACGCGGCTCGGCCTCGATCCACAGCGACTCGACGAGATCGCCGCGATGCCCGCACGCGAGAAAACGAAACAGCTGGAGTATATGGCCTCCACCATCCGCTCCTCGTGGGAGTTTGCTGACCTGACGTTCCTCGTCGAGGATTGCACGCGGGCGTTCGCCCAACAGCTCACGCGAACCCGCACCGCCTCGTTCGCGATGCAGTCGCTGCGCGTCGTCGACGCGGCGAACATCCCGGTCAAGAACCCGTACAGCGCGCTCGCGCAGCCGGATCTGCACGCCGAGTTCGCCCGCTTCTCTGACGAGATCCTGCGGACGTACTCCTGGCTGGTCGGTATGGGATCGAGCCGCGAGGATGCGCGTGGCATCCTGCCACTGAATACGGCCACCTCGCTGGTGATGAAGATCAACCTGCGCAACTGGGTGGCTTTGGTGACGGCGCGCTCCTCCGCGCGCGTACAGGGCGAGTACGCCGAGTTCGTCGAGCAGATGCGCGGCTCGGTTCAGGCGACGTGGCCTTGGGTCGAGACGTTCCTGCGGCCGCGACACGAGACGGCGCTGCGGCTTCTGCAAAAAGTCGTCGACTCCGGCGACCTCCGCGTCGCCGAGGGCGCGGAGTGGGACATCGCGAAGGCCGCTGATCTGATCCGGGAGGGTGCGTGATGTCCCGCAAGCTGGCATTCTTCGACATCGACGGCGTGCTTGCCGACGACCGCTGGCGTAGGCCGCTGCTGCCGCCGGTTCACTGCACCGACTCTGCGGCGTACGATGCCTACCACGCCGACCTCGACAAGGACCGGCCAATCAACCTCGACCTCTGGACCGCAGCAGGGAGGGATCGCGAGCGGGTGTTCCTGACGGCGCGGCCCGATCGTCTGCGGGATCGGACGCGGAGCTGGCTGTCGTCTCACGTCCCTGCGTCGGACGGGGCGATGCTGCTGATGCGTCCGGAGGGCAACAAGCAAAAGTCGCCGGTCATGAAGCAGAAGGTCATCGCGGACTTCCTGCAGCGTCTGAAGGATTGCGGGACGAACGCCGACATGGCGTTCCACATTTACGACGACCGGGCGGACGTTCTGCGCGCCATTCGCACGCGCTTTCCGCAGGCTGTGGCTTGGCAGGTGCCGCTCGACAAGTCGCCGCCGCGTGACGGCCGGGTCAGTGTCCCAACGATCCTGCGGGACATGGTGGCGACCTTCGAGGAGCGCAACGCCGTCTACGGCAATGCGCACGACCGCGTCGCCCGCATCCACGCGGCGATCTGGCCCGACGGCGTGCCCTCGGATCTGCCCGGCTCGCCGCAGTGGCACGTGTTCGAGATCCTCATGGGCAAGCTGGCGCGCTTCGCCGAGACGGGACTCACGCACCGCGACTCGATCCGCGACATGGCGGTCTACTGCGCCATCATCGAACACCTCATCAGCAAGGAGAACGGGCAATGAGCAAGATCCTCGTCACAGGGAGCGACACCGGCCTCGGCATGCTTCTCACGCACCGGCTGGAGGACGACGGCCACATCGTTTTCCCATTTGACATCAAGCGCGGGCTGGACGTCCGCAACCCAGACCTCGGCGCGATCCCGCAAGAACTCGATGTGCTGATCAACTGCGCGGGCGTGAACCGCATCAATTGGCTCGCCGACGTCGAGGATGACGAGTGGGACGAGGTGATGGACGTGAACGCGAAGGGCATATTCAAGATGTCGCAGGCCTGCGCGCCGATCCTCCGCGAGCAGGAGGGCACCATCCTCAACATCGTCTCCGGAGCCGCTCGGATGCCGATGCGGGCGTCGGCCGCGTACAACGCGAGCAAGGGCGCGGCGCTGACATTGACGCGGCAGCTCGCCCGCGAACTCGCACCGGACATCACGGTGTTCAGCATCTCGCCGAACAAGCTGGCAGCGACCGGGATGAGCGCCTCGATCGACGAGCAGGTTTGCCGCGTCCGGGGCTGGTCGCGAGAGCAGGCCCGGCAATACCAACTCGCCGGTCTGCTCACGGGCGAGGAGACGTGCCCGGAGACGCTCGCCGAGTTCATCGGTTTTCTGCTCGAATCGAAGCAGCGTCACAAGTTCCTCGCTGGCTGCGACTTGCCCTACGGACTGTAAGGAGACTCTCGCCATGAAGTTCAACATCGAACAGATCGCCCTCTGCCCGCCGGACCCGGAGGCCGCCATCAAGCTGCTTCAGGAGATGGGCGCTGACGAGTGGGTGCGCGACCTCGTCGTCGCGACCGGGACCGTGGGCACGACGCTGGAGCAGACGAACGTCGCGAACCTCGCGTTCAATTACTCCGCGCTCGACTCCGCTCGCGAGTTGGAGGTGCTCCACTACCGCGCCGGAGCGAACTGGATGGAGGGCCGCGCGCCGCGCGTCTCCCACATCGGGATGCACGTCGACGCGGCCGAGCTGCGGCGCTGGCGGACGTTTTTCGCGAATCGCGGCTATGGCGTCGCGCAGGAGGTGCTGACCGACTCACACACCAACGCAGCGATCGCCGGGAAGCGCTGGTACCATTACGTCATCTTCGACACGTACCACACGCTCGGCGTCGACGTCAAGTTCATCGTGCGGCGGGAGCCGGAGGTATGAATGTGCTGGCCTTCGACTTCGAGACGACGGGGCTGACGGTTCACCCGTCGGCTCCGCTCGACCGGCAGCCGCGTCCGATCGAGTTCGGTGGCGTGCTGGTCGACCACACAGGCCGCGAGCTGGCCGCCGCCGAGGTGCTCATCGACCCCGGCGTCGACATCGAGCCCAAGATCACCGAGATCACCGGCATCACTAACGAGATGCTGCGGGAGCAGGGCGCGTTCTTCGACGAGGCGGCAGAGCAGATCCGGCCGTTGTTCCGGGACGCCGACGTGATGGTCGCTCACAACCTGCCGTTCGACGAGACGATCCTGCGGCTGGCGCTGGAGCGAGCCGGGATCGCGGACTGGCCTTGGCCTCGCGGGATCTGCACGGCGCAGGAGTACCGCGCGGTGAACGGCAAGCGCCCGCGCCTCATTCACCTGTACGAACAGGTAATGGGCCACAAGCTCGAGCAGACGCACCGGGCGCTCGACGACGTCCGCGCCCTCGTCGACATCTTGCTCAAGGAGAACACCATTGAACGACTCCATGCTGCCGCAACTCCGCGTCCGGACTGAGTGTTCATTCCGCGCGGCCTTCGGTCCGGTCGACCGGGTCGCGGCCCGGCTCGCCGAGGTCCAGACCCCGCTCGCGGTCTGCTGCGATCTCGGCGGGACGTGGGCCCACGTCAAGTTCATGGACGCGACGGCCAACGCTGGCGTCTCCGGCGCTCTAGGCGTCGAGCTGGACGTCGATACCGGCGACGGGAGATCGGCCAGCGCGCTGGCGCTCGCGTTGTCTCCCGCCGACTTCTACCGCTTCACCTCCAGCAACCCGCAGACCGAGTCCGACTGGGCCGCTGCGGAGGGCAAGGTGCTGCGGCTCTCCGGGACGGCGCTGACCGATCCGGAGGCGTTTGACTTCGTGTCGCTGTCGCCAGACTCGGTGACGGCCGCGCTGCGCAACGTCGACCTCGCCCGCCGAACCGGCAAGCCGCTCTGTCTCCTCGGCGACAACGCCTACCCTGCGCCGCTGGACCGGGATCAGTACCTCGCGCTGACGTCCGATGAGCGACCGTCGCCGCAGCACATTCTCGGCGATCGCAGCGAGTGGCGGGAGGCGTTCTGGTTCCTCGACGCGGCTACCTTCGACGAGGCGTGGCAAGGGACGTTCGCGGCGGCGGGGACGTTGTGGACCGGCGAGCTGCCCACGGCACCGATCATCTCGGTGGAGGGCGACCTGCGGGCGCTGACCGAGGAGGGCCGCCAGTACCGGCTCCGCGAAGGCCACATCAAGGACTGGACCGAGGAGTACCAGCAGCGGCTCGACCGCGAACTCGACATGATCGAGCAGAAGGACTATCAGAGCTACTTCGTCGTCGTGTCGGATCTGATCCGCTGGTCGAAGGAGCGGATGCTGGTCGGCCCCGGTCGCGGCTCCTCCGCCGGGTCGCTGGTTTGCTACCTGTTGGAGATCACCGAGGTGGACCCGCTGGTTCACGGGCTGATCTTCGAGCGGTTCATCGACGTCAACCGGGACGACCTCCCGGACATCGACATTGATTTCAGCGACCGCCGCCGCCACCTCGCCATCGAGTACCTCGCGGAGAAGTACGGCCAGCCTGCCGTCGCCCGCATCGGCAACGTCTCCCGGCTCAAGGCCCGGTCCGTCATCTCACAGGCCGCTCGCCGGTTCGGCATCCCGATCGGCGCGACGTTTTCGGTGACCAACGTGCTGATTGAATACTCCTCCGGCGACTCGCGCTACGGGCGCGGGCTGGAGGACACGTTGCAGACGACCCGGCCGGGGCAGGAGTTCACCCAGCGATACCCAGAGTTCTCGATCGCCGCCGAGCTGGAGAATCACGCCTGGCACACCTCAGTCCACGCGGCGGGCGTCATCGTCTGCAACGTCCCGGTCACGCAGTTTTGCACCGTCACCCCGGAGGGCGTCGCCCAGATCGACAAGAAGGACGCCGAGCGGCTGAACCTGTTGAAGGTCGACTGCCTCGGCCTGCGGACGCTGGGCGTGATCGAGGACACCGGGCGCGTCGAGCCGCGTGAGCTGTACGGCCTGACGCTCGACGACCCGGAGGTGTTCGAGGTGTTCAACCGGCACCGCTTCGCGGGCGTGTTCCAGTTCGAGGGCGGCGCACAGCGGCGCGTCTCGACTCAGCTCCACATCGACTCGTTCCGGCTCATCGATCACATCACGGCGCTCGCCCGGCCGGGACCGCTCGGCGGCGGCGCGACTGAGAAGTACATCCGCGTCGCGAACGGCGACGACGCCGTGAGCTACCGCCACCCGTCGATGGAGGCGTATCTCGGCGACACGAACGGCGTGGTGCTCTATCAGGAGCAGGTCATGCGCATCGTCCGGGAGCTGGGCCAGTTCTCGTGGGAGGAGACGAGCGTCATCCGCAAGGCCATGTCGGGCCGCAAAGGCGAGGAGTTCTTCAACCGACGCGGCGAGCTGTTCGTCGAGGGCGCGGCCGAGGCCGGGATCGACGCCGAGCGCGCGGAGGCGATCTGGAATGAGATATGTTCGTTCGGGGCGTGGGGCATGAACCGGTCGCACACCGTCTCCTACGCCGTGATCAGCTACTGGTGCGCGTACATGAAGCGGCACCACCCGTTGGACTTCGCGGCCGCGTTGCTGCGCACGGCGAAGGACGACGAGCAGACGGTCGAGATGCTGCGCGAACTCCGCGACGAGGGCGTGCGGTATATCCCGTTCGACCCGGACCGCTCGCGGGCGACGTGGGCCGCGATCGACGGCGACCTCGTCGGCGGCTTCGACAACCTGATCGGCGTCGGCCCGGTGAAAGCCCAGCACTACGTCCAGAAGCGTGACGCCGACGGCCTCACGGACGCGGACCGGGAGCGGCTCACGAAGTTGAAGGTGAAGCACGATGACCTCGCGCCCGCGCACACGCTGTGGGGACCGATGTACGACGACCCGGAGGCGCACAACGTCCACGGTCGCATCAAGGAGTTCGAGGAGCTGGAGGACGGCGAGAACGCTGTGGTGATCTGTCGCCTTGTGAAGAAGGAGCGCCGCGATCAGAACGAGGCCATCATGGTGGCGAAGCGACACGGCGAACGCAAGCGCGGTCAGACCCAGTTCCTCGACATGTTCGTGGTCGACGACTCGGTGAGCAAGCCGATCAGGTTGCGTGTGCCGCCGAGGTTGTGGGCGCGCTACGGCCAGACGCTCGCCGACGGCGCGAAGGACAAGCAGGACTGGTTCCTTGTGCGAGGAAAGTGGCTGGGACGGTTCACGATGATGAGCGCCGACAAGATCAAGTGTCTGAGCAACCCGGAGTTGGTATGAGGAAAACGGAGCAGCGATTGTGGGACACGATGAAGCGGAACGCGCCGCCGGGGTTCTGGCTCCGGCGGATCGAGAACGAGGTCGGCGAGGGCGAGCCTGATGTTCTCGCGATGGTCAAGCCGTTCGGCGAGCGTTGGGTTGAGTTGAAGGCGACGACGCGCCCTGCGCGGCCGACGACCCGGTTGTTGAATCACGATTCGCGGCTGCGGCCGTCGCAGCGGGCGTGGCACAAAAAGGCCCACAGCTACGGCGCAACATCGTTCGTGCTTATCCGGGACGATTGCGGCAACCTCTACCTCCTGCCTGGCAGACTCGCGTTGGAGATCAACGAGATGACGGTCGCCGAGGTCGAGGACGAGAACATCGCCGAGACGTGGGCGCAGATATTCGACACAATCCGAGGAGCACGCCGATGAAAACAGAACCGATGACGCACCAGCTCGAAGGCCTGCGCCGCCTCGCCGAGAACCCGGAGGCGTTCGCGCTGTCGTGCGAGCAGGGCACCGGCAAGACATGGATGCTGCTCGCGGACGCCGAGCGGCAGTGGCGCGACAACCGGATCGACGCGCTGCTCGTCATCGCGCCGAAAGGCGCGCACACGAACTGGACGCGCCGCGAGATCCCGACGCATTGCGACTTCCCGCTGCTGGCGGACTCGTGGACCGCGTCGGCCGGGAAAAAGCGCACGCGGAAAATGGAGCGTGTTCTGGAGCGGCACCGCATCCCCCGCGACGAGCAGCACACGAACCCGTCTGCCGCGCTCGTCGTGTTCACAGTCAACATCGACGCGATCGCCTCGCCGAAGGGCTGGGCGTTCGTCAAGCGGTTCCTCGCAGCGCACCCGCGCGTCATGGCGGTCGTCGACGAGTCGCAGCGCATCAAGAACCCGAAAGCCGCTCGCACGAAGCGCGCCCAGCTGATCAGCGAGCACCGCCACGTCGTGTCCCGCCGCATCGCTTCCGGTACGCTGATCCCCAACTCGCCGGTCGACGTGTTCGCGCAGTTCGAGTTCCTGCGCTCCGGTCTGCTCGGCACAACCTCGTTCCGGGCGTTCACCGCGCGCTACGCCGAACTCCTCCCGGCCGACTCCCGGCTCGTGATGGAGGCCGCGCGGCGTTCCCGCTTCCGGGGTGCGTCGCCTCAGATCGTTCGCCGCGACGAGGACGGGCGACCGATGTACCGCAACCTCGATGACCTGTCGAAGCGGATGGCGCCGTACATGTACCGCGTGCTGAAGCGGGACTGCCTCGACCTGCCGCCGAAGGTCTACCGCAACCACTACTTCACGATGCCTCCGGCCCAGCGCCGCGTGTACGACGCGATCGCCGACGATCGTTACTGGCTGGACCACGACGGCGACATCCATGAGCTGACAGCGCTCACGGTCGTGGCGAAGCTCCAGCAAGCGGCCTGCGGCTATCTCCTCGGCCCGGACGGCCACGCGCAGGACATGCAGCACGGCGAGGCCCGGCTCTCGGCTCTGCGGGAGGTGGTCGAGGACATCGACGGCCAGTTCATCGTCTGGGCCGTTCGCCGCGAGGAGCTGCGGATGATCGCCGAGATGTTAGAGGAGCAGGGCATCAGCGCCGTGTCGTATCACGGCGGCGTGAGTGATGGGGACCGGGAAGCGGCCGTCGATGCATTCCAGTCGGGCGAGGCCCGCGCGTTCGTCGCCAACCCGGCGACGGCAGGCCGCGCGCTGACGCTCACAGCCGCGTCGTTGGCGGTGTACTTCTCGTGCTCGTTCGACTTCGAGGAGCGGTCGCAGTCCGAGGATCGCTGTCACCGGATCGGGACGGCAGGCGAGGCGGTGTTGTACATCGACATCGTCGCCGAGGACACGGTCGACGAGCGGATCGCGGCCGCGCTCCAGACCAAGGAGGGCACCGCCGTTCGCGTCCTCGACCCGGACCGCCGAGCAGCGGCTTGAATTATTTTTCAAAAGTGCTTGCCTTCGGAAAAGTATTCAGGCACAATAGACCTACGCTGAACGAAAACAGAACGGGAGAACGACATGTTTGCTTACGACGCCGATTCCACCAACACCATTCTCGACGCGATTCGCGACGACATCGCCGCTCAGACCGCAGCCGAAAACGAGGACACAATCGGGATGCAGATGGTTCTCCGCGCGCACGGCTTCAATCACCACCACACCAATGCAGAAACTGTGATCGCCGCGCTGCGGTTTCACAAGCGCGGCTCCTGAGCCGCGTCCACTGCACAACCTCAGAACGGGAGAACGACATGAAACAGACCTACAACGCAACCGCCCCTGACGGCACAGTGTTCACTCGCAAAAGCAAGGCGCTGGTTTCCCATGCCGTTCTCATTTGCTGCGATGGATCTTGGAAAGCCAAAAACTGGTGCGGCCGAATCGACCTCGCGGAGACCAAGCTGAAAGTTTGGCGCGAAACATGGAACCGGAAAGAAGCTGTCATCGTTCCTGTTGACCAAGACTGAAACGCCACACCACCTCAGAACGGCAGAACGACTATGATGACCTGCCACATGTACGAAGCGACGCGCGATCTGCCCGCGCTTTACGCCGCAGTTTATGGCCGGCGACCCGCGCAACGTCAACCGCCTGTCTGCGCGTCAACTGCAACACCGTGCCGTGCGGATGGTGCTGCACCCGGATAAGCTATTTGCGCCGCTCAGTCCGCGCGGCAAACGTCTTTGACCGTCGCCTCTAAGACGAGCGCCCAATCAACGAGACGGCGCTCGCGATCCATCAACGCCCAGAACGTCTCATCACTCAGCGATGCCATGCGTTCGCTGTCAATGTCGGGCAGCACCGGACGCCCCGGTACGTCGCACTCTGGCTGAACGTAGACCGTTTCAGTCGTCGCGCATGCCGAGACGCCGATCACCGAACCGATCAGGACGGCGGCTGCGATCTTGTGTGCGTTCATGCTCTGCGTTCTCTTGTCGTTGCTGTTCTTGGCGTTGTGCGGTGCTGCGCTCACGTTCGCGGACGTGCTGTGCCGTGTCGCGCTCCCGCTGCGCCGTGTCACGCTCTGTCTCGCGGCGTCCGGCAAGCTGGCGGTAGTACCAGGCCATGAACGCCAGAAACGCGCCGACAGCGCCCGCGATGCGCCATGCCCAGTCTGTTATCCATCTCATCGCTTCATACCCGCGAAAGCCTCAGC
>LFIK01000424.1_pt1 | contig 31646 bp, 26 predicted proteins | sample 643401 | NCBI WGS metagenome assembly LFIK01 (sample SAMN03777447, study PRJNA286221) | soda lake metagenome | biome: soda lake; feature: Kulunda steppe; material: water; isolation source: sample T5-Br brine of Lake Tanatar-5 | place: Russia: Kulunda steppe | collected 2010-07
CCGCTCTAAACGATCTAAACGTTCCCAAGGAAGGTCTAAATCTAAACGTCCAAAATGACCGTAGGCTGCGGTTTGTTGGTAAATCGGTTTCAACAAATCAAGCGCTTCAATGATTTTTCCAGGACGCAGATCAAAGACGGCTTTGATTGCCTGTTCAATACGGTCTTCAGGCACTGTATTGGTGCCGAAGGTGTCGACGCGAATGGAGGTTGGTTTGGCTACGCCAATCGCATAAGAGAGTTGCACTTCACAACGTTTAGCGGCGCGTGAGGCGACAACATGTTTGGCCACCCAACGTGCCGCATAGGCCGCACTACGGTCAACTTTAGAAGGGTCTTTTCCACTGAAAGCGCCACCGCCATGGCGCGCCATTCCACCATACGTATCGATGATAATCTTGCGGCCGGTTAAACCAGCATCCCCTTGCGGCCCACCAATCACAAAGGCGCCTGTGGGGTTGATGAAATACGTGGTGTTTTCATCAAGTAAGGACTGTGGAATGATCGGATCGATGACAACCCGTTTGATGTCTTGATGGATTTGTTCTTGTGAGATGCCAGGGCGGTGTTGCGTGGACACCACAATCGCATCGACTCTCAGCGGTTGGTCTTGCTCATCGAATTCCATCGTGACTTGTGTTTTACCATCGGGTCTTAAATAATCTAAGAGGCCTTCTTTTCGAACATAAGCTAAGCGTCTAGCTAGTTTATGAGCGAACACTGCGGTGATGGGCATGAACTCTTCAGTTTCATCTGTCGCATACCCAAACATGATGCCTTGATCGCCGGCGCCTTGCTCGGCTTTATCAACTTGTGCAAGACCCGCTGCAATGTCGGGCGATTGTTCATCGATCGCGACTAAGACACCCATCGTTTCTGCATCAAAACCATATTTTCCACGGTTATAGCCAATCGCATTCACCGTGTCACGCACGAGCTTTTGAATGTCGACGTAGGTCGTGGTGGTCATTTCACCAAACACCAACACGAGCCCCGTCGTTACCACTGTTTCACACGCCACACGGGCATTAGGGTCTTCGCTTAAAACACGATCTAAAATCGCATCTGAGATTTGATCGCAAATTTTATCTGGGTGACCTTCCGTCACGGATTCAGAAGTGAATAATTTTCTACTCATGTTTAGACTCCTTTGGTTTGGGGACGGGATCATACCCGCCTTTAGATAAGGGATTACATCTTAAAATACGCCAGACGCTGAGCCCAGTCGCCACAAAAAAGTTCCGTGTTTCAAAGGCTTCCTTGGCATAATGAGAACAGGTCGGATGATATTTACACGTCGGTGTTTTGTGTTGACTGACGTCTTGATAACGCGTGATAGCTTTAACGATTAATTGTTTCATAAAATCACCTGCACTAATCATAGCAAAGCCCCTCGCTTAAAGCAAGTAAAGGTCTTTTTTAGCGGACAATTATTAGACAAAAATAGGTTAAGATGCTATTATGATGGAGGTGATAATATGAATGAGCATTCACATATTGAACGGCTCTATACGTTTTTAGAAGAAAGCAGTGAAACGTTAAAACCGTATACCCAACAATCCGCGCTTAAAGCGTTCGTTGAAACTTTAAATTTCTTATTGGACGACACGGTTGAGATGCCGCTGCCAACGCAGACGCTTGAGACCTTAAGCCAACTGAAAGGTGCGGTTAGTGGCGAACCTTTTAGTAAAACGGCGATGCGCAAAGCGTGTCAGTTGATGTTACTAAAAACGTTTAAGGATGAGCGCTACTCAAACGCCATGATGACGCCCGATACGATGGGGTTATTGTTTGGGTATCTCATTGAGAGACTTTATGACACGCCCCCAAAAACCATTTTTGATCCGATGGTAGGCACCGGGAATCTTCTCGCTTCACTGCCTCAAGCCCTCACGGGTCATACGCATATGATTGGCGTCGATGATGATCCATTAATGGCGGATGTTGCCAACAATCTTTTTGATGCGTTAGAGATCCCTCATGATGTCTTTGTGCAAGAGACCTTAACGTATGAAACAGGGTCGTATCCGTGCATTGTGTGCGACTTCCCCATCCACAAAAAAGACTCTAACCAACCTTATCTGCCTTATCAAGTGTTGTTGTTCCATGTCCTTAAACTAACCCCTGGTGGATACTTCTTTGCTTTGATCGAAAATGACTTTTTTGATCAACCAGAACGTGCCATTTTCCAAGAAAAAGTTTTGAAAGTGGCCCATCTATATGGTTTAATTAAATTAGATGAAGGGATGTTCAAATTGCATCCTAAAAGTGTTTTAATCTTGCGTCGTAAGACGCACGAACAAGAGAAAATTGACGATTTTTTAATCGCCGATTTACCCCCGTTTCAAGATCAAGCAGCGTTTGCTCAAACGCTTCAAAGACTCGAACAATGGTTCGCCCAAAGGAAAGGATGATTTGATGTTAATTATTGCAGTCAACGCAGGAAGCTCGTCTTTAAAATTTCAACTCTTACAAATGCCACAAGAAACGGTAGTCGCTTCGGGTGTCATCGAACGAATCGGCTTGAACGACGGCATCTTCACCCTGAAACATAATGGCGATAAACACAGTGAAACATTGGCCATTAAAGACCACAAACAAGCGGTGAATATGTTGCTTGAACGGTTAGTCTCTTTAGGGGTGGTCGATAACTACGACGCCATCCGTGGGGTTGGTCACCGTGTGGTGCACGGCGGCGAAGCCTTTAAAGATTCTGTCTTAATCAACGACGCTGTTAAAGAAGCCATTGATAAAGTAAGTGATTTAGCGCCGCTTCATAACCCCGCCAACTTAACCGGCATTGAAGCCTTTGAAAAAGCGCTCCCTGGGGTCCCTCAAGTGGCGGTCTTTGACACGGCGTTTCATCAATCGATGCCAGAAGAAGCCTACATCTATCCTACCCCCTATGCATGGTATGAAAAATATGGTGTCCGTAAGTACGGGTTTCACGGGACGAGCCATAAGTACGTGTCACAACGTGCTGCGTCCATCTTAAACAAAGATGTCAAAGACTTAAAAACGGTCGTCTTACACATCGGCAACGGGGCGTCATTATGTGCCGTAAAAGGCGGCGTCTCGGTCGATACCTCGATGGGCTTTACCCCCCTTGCAGGCATCGCTATGGGCACCCGTAGCGGTGACATTGATCCTGCGATTGTGGAATTCATTTCGATGAAAGAAAACAAAACCATTCAACAAGTCATGCATGACTTGAATAAAGCGTCAGGCTATTTGGGCATCTCAGAAGTCTCAAGTGATTCAAGAGATTTATGGGAAGCGGCCTATCAAGGCAATGAAAAAGCCCATTTAGCGATCAAAAAACAAGCCAAAATGATCGCGGATTATATTGGCGCCTATGCGGTGACCATGGAAGGCATCGACGCCATTGTCTTCACCGCAGGTGTCGGTGAAAACGCGCCGAACACCCGTGAAATGATTGTCTCTCGCTTAGCCTTCTTAGGGGCACACCTGGATCAAGACGCCAACAACGTCCGAGGCGTTGAACGCATCATCTCAACCCCAGAGAGTCACGTCGCCCTGATGGTCATCCCCACCAATGAAGAAGTGATGATCGCACGCGACACAGTCCGTTTTATTTAAGACACGAAAGATTTCCTGCGGGAAATCTTTTTTTTATGGTCTGAGTAAACAACCCCCTTTTCGGTATTATCACGATGAGGAGGTACTACCGATGAAATTTATTCTGTTCGTTTGTTTGTTTTGCTTGTTTACCGTCACCCCGTTGTCAGCGAATACGACTGACACGTATGATCACCCGACGCTGGGCACACGGCTCATGGTGCGCTCTTACCAACACACCCTCACCCTTGAAGGTCAGGGCGCACACACCTTTTTGCATCACTTTGGCACGCCATCCAAAGCCTATTCGGTGCATACGGTTTTAGTTAGTGAAGAAGGGTTTATTGTCGTGGGCGAACGTCTCATTCAAGACATCGAACGCTACTACGAGGTTTTTCTGTTGAGACTTTCTGCCCAAGGCACCCTTTTAGAAGAGGTCTATTTGGAAGATGAGCGTGACGATGCCATCCAAGCCGTCTTTTTACGCCATGACGCGGTGGTGCTTCATGTAGAGGGCCAACAGTACGTTGAACGCAGTGGTTTAGAACGCACGAGCGACAAGCTCTATTGGTTTGAACAAGGTCACATCGTAAACCGTTATGAGTTTGAAGAAGACATCTTTCAAATCGTTGATCATGGTACGGCCTTTGCGATTCATATGAAGCCCAATCAAGCGCATCATTATTTATGGCTTGATGCGCATACGATGTTAACGCGTGGTCAGCTGCGGGGGATTGAACCCGGAGGGGTTGGCGTTGGGGACGTGACGCTTCAGTTTGTGGGGACACTTCATGTCAATGGCTTTCGTTATCGTGAACCGGTCACGTTTGATCAGCCGGGTCATTATGAGGTTGAGTTTGAAGGGGCTCAGTTTAGCTTTACCTTGCATCCAAAGTTAGAAGGTGTTAAGGCCCATGGGATGTATAAAGAACCTTTAAGCATTGAGTATACCGCAGGGATGGCGATGCTCAACGATGACCTTTATTATCCCGGTCAACGCATTGAGTTGCCGGGGCGACATGTCTTGCGTTTTGAAGGGACCAATTATCTTTATGAAGTGCCTTTCACCCTCAGTGCGAACGTCCAAGGTGTGATGGACAAACAACGCTATGACACGCCACGTACGATTTCGTTTCAAGGGGAAGGCTATTTGAACAACACCTACATAGAATCGCCTTATGAAGTGAGAGAAAGCGGCCAATATGTGTTGCGTGTGTATGGTGAGGGAGGTTATGAAGAAACGCACGCCTTCGTCCTTGAGTTAGAACCGTCTTCAACCCTTGACCCCTGGGTTGTCGGTGAGATTATATTATGGTCGTCGTCGGTGTGTTGTGGTCTTTATTTCATGGTGAAACATCTTATCGATAAGCGCCGCAAAAGCGCCTAAGGTCTGTGCTATAATATAAGCGAGGTGGCGAGATGACTGCTCTTCATTGCCAAAGTGCTTATAGTTTTAATGGGGCTTTATTAACGCTCGATGCGTTACTTGATCTCCAACAAGCGAATCAAATGCCGGCCATTCTTGTAGACCGTAACTTACACGGTGCGATCGCTTTTTATCATCAAGCGAAGGCGCGTCAAATGCCAGTGGTATTAGGCTTAGAAGTGGCCGTAGACAGTGTGTTAAAGGAGCCCATCACGGCGCTCCTTTTTGCCCGTCATCACGCTGGCTTTGAAGCGCTGATAAAGCTTGCGACCAAGCACGCTGCTAAACCCCCTTTAACGGTTGAAGACATCAAGCCGTTTGACGATCATCTTACGGTCGTCTTAGTGCCCTATGAAGGGGGCTTAAAACAACTTGCCCACGCGACCGTTGAAGTGCACAGTGTCTTAGAACCTTGGCTCACTTTAAAACAGCTGATCTTACCTGAAGGTGAAAGGTATGCGTCATTTAAACGGCCACAACTTGCGTTCTCACCCCTGCGTTACGCGCGTGAAGAAGACGCCCCTTATGCGACGATTTTAAGCCAAATTTTAGGGGCTAAATCGTTTGAGGGCGAGGCGCATTTAGACGAAGCCCCAGCCGGTGAAGCGTTAAAACAATTTTATGTCGATCACGAACTAACCTTATCCTTCCCAAAAGCTACGTTGCCGGCCGTTAAGTTGCCGAAAGACGTGGCTCAAAACGTCTATTTAGAAGCCTTAGCAAAAAAAGGGTTAGAACGACGTTTAGCGATCTCAAAAGGCGATCATAAGACCTATCAAAAACGCTTAAATAAAGAACTTAACGTCATTACTACGCTCGGCTTTACCGATTATTTTTTGTTGGTTTGGGACCTCATGAAAGAGGCGCGTCGAGCCAACATCTTAGTTGGTCCTGGACGCGGTTCAGCCCCGGGAAGCTTGGTGGCTTACGCTTTAGGCATCACCCATGTCGACCCCATCGAACATGGGTTATTGTTTGAGCGCTTTTTAAATCAAGCCAGACAAACGATGCCAGACATTGACATTGATTTCCCTGACGACCAGCGTGAACACATGATTCGATATGTGCTCAATACCTATGGACACGACCGTGTGGCCTTGTTATCAACGTTTGGGACGTTTTTAAAACGCAGTGCTTTAAAAGACACGGCGCGGGTCTTAAACATTGAGCGTCGGTATGTCGATGAGATGTCACAACTGATCGATCGTTACGACAGTGTTCAGGCGATGATTCAACAGGATAAAGATGTGCGCAATCGCATGGCTAAAATGCCTGAGATTCACACCTGGCTTAAGACCGCCACAAGACTAGAAGGCCTGCCTCGACATGTCTCAACCCATGCGGCTGGGGTTATTTTATCGGCCCAACCACTCACACACTATACGGCCCTAACTCCGGGCTTACATGACATGATGGCGACCCAAACCCCACAAAAAGAATGTGAAGCGTTGGGCCTTTTAAAGATTGATTTTTTAGGGTTAAGGAACCTCTCACTCATTGAACGTATGTTAAAACAAATCAATCAAGACCGAAAAAAACCACTGGATCTTTACCGGTTAGGGCTGAACGATAAGAAAACTTTCGAGTATTTTAAACAAGGCTCGACGACCGGTATTTTCCAACTTGAAAGCGAAGGTATGAGACGTCTTGTTAAGCGGATGAAGATGACGTCTTTTGAAGACATTGTCAGTGTCTTAGCGCTTTACCGGCCTGGCCCCATGGAAAGCATCGACACGTTCTTAAAGCGTCGTCATGAAGGGGCACCCATCACCCCCTTAGAACCACAGGTGGATCATATTTTAGCCTCCACACAAGGGATCTTATTGTACCAAGAACAAATCATGGCGATTGCGACCGTGTTTGCGGGGTATACCCTTGAAGACGCCGATCTTTTAAGACGCGCTGTGAGTAAAAAAGACCGTAAAACGTTAGAACATGAACGTCTACGTTTTGTGAAAAAGGCCCAAGCGAAGAACCGATCCGAGACGCTCGCACAAAAGATTTACGACTACATCGTCCGCTTTGCGGACTATGGCTTTAATAAATCTCATTCCGTGGCGTACGCGATGGTGGCGTATTGGATGGCCTACATCAAAGCACACCATCCTGCGGACTTTTTAGGCGTCATGATGATGCAGGCTTTGGGCAATGAAACGGCGCTTAAACGATACATTCAAGAAGCCTACCAGCATCAACTCACCTTAGAAGGTCCCGACATCAATCAAAGCACCAATCGCTTTGAGAGAACCTATCATGCGCTCATTTATCCCCTCATTGGGGTTCGTGGGTTAGGCAAAGAAAGTGTCCAAAACCTTCTAGCTGAACGAGCTAAAGGGCCCTTCCGTGATGTGGTTGATTTGATGAGACGCGCGCCTTTTTTAACCCCCAAGCAACTCGAAGCCCTCATCGACGCGGGGGCCCTTAAGTCGTTTGGCCATACCCAACAAACACTCAAAGAAAACATCGAAGCCATCAAACATTATCTCACCTATCAAGCGGCGCTCGAATCAACAAACTTTGTCATGACCCCTTATGATGAATACGATGCGCTGACGCTCATGCAAAAAGAAAAAACCGCCCTTGGTCTTAACCTAACGTATCATCCATTGACGCTCCATCAAACATGGCTTAATCATCCCGATGTGACCACCCTCGATGATTTAGACGACACAGCCACCGGCAAGACACAAACGATGTTGGTGTTTGTCTCAAGCGAACGGACGATTCAAACCAAACAAGGTCAACCGATGGCCTTCCTCCAATGTGAAGGACGGTTTAGAGCCCTTGAGGGAATTTTATTTCCTACGGCTTACAGCCGTTTAGATAGGCCCATAAAGGCTCCTTTCACCGCGCTCATCAAAGGGTCTTTAGAACGGAACCGAGGGAAACTTCAAGTGGTGGTGGAACGTTTAAAAGTGGTTGATAAAAAGCCATAAGAAAGCGTTTTAGATTATAAGAATTGTGATTTGGCCATGGCTGCGTTCCATGGCCAATATGGTATAATAAGCGACGAGGTGAACAAATGAAAAAGATAGCCATTATGACATCTGGTGGGGACGCCCCTGGGATGAACGCTGCGATTCGGGCCGTTGTTCGAAGCGGGTTTCATTACGGGATGGAAGTGTATGGGATTTACGAAGGCTACCGTGGCCTTTGTGAAGGTAAATTAGAACCCCTCACTCGTCAACACGTCTCACGCATCATCAATCGCGGAGGGACGATTTTAGGGAGTGCCCGTTATAAAGCCTTTAAGGAACAAGACGTTCAAGAAAAAGCCGCAGCCCTTTTAAAAGAACGAGGCATTGAAGGACTTGTTGTGATCGGTGGCGATGGGTCTTACCGCGGCGCCTTAGCGCTGCATCGCTTAGGGATTAAAACCATTGGCCTTCCAGGCACCATCGATAACGACATCGATTCGACAGAATACACGATTGGCTTTTATACCGCCCTTGAAACCGCGATGGAAGCGATAGACCGTTTACGAGATACGTCTTACTCGCATCACCGTTGTAGTGTGGTTGAACTGATGGGTCGCCATTGTGGTGATTTAGCGTTATATGCGGGGATCGCGGTAGGCAGTGAGTTCATCATCACCCCAGAAACAGGGTACGATGAAGCACGCATTATCAAAGAGTTGAACACCGCTTATGAGCGTAAAAAACGACACGCGATTGTGGTGGTCACCGAAAAAATGACCGATGTTCATAGTTTAGCGCAGAAAATTGCGGCCAACACCCCTTATGAAGCGCGTGCCACCGTGCTTGGGCACATACAGCGCGGGGGAAGCCCTGTCGCGTTTGACCGTGTGATGGCCATTGAAATGGGTGAACATGCGGTGGCTTTATTACACCAAGGCCTTGGTGGCCAAGTGGTGGGCCTTAAAGGGATGGAGATTAGACATTACCCGATCGAAGAAGCCTTAGAGATGGTCAAACCCATACCGAACAAACGATACGGATTCGCTGGACGACTCCGTAAGAAAAGGAGCTGAATCATGGTAGCGTATAATCAAACGAAAATTGTCTGTACCGTCGGTCCTGCGACCGAAAGTAAAGAGATGGTGCAAGCGCTTATTGAAGCGGGCATGGACGCGATGCGTCTTAATTTTTCACATTCCACCCACGACGAACATAAAGCCCGTTTGGACACATTAAGAACGTTGAATAAAGAACTTGGTACAACGGTAGCCGCGTTAGTCGACACACGGGGGCCAGAAATTCGCACCCACACCTTTGAAGGCGGTCAAGCCCATATTCATGTGGGCCAAAAAGTGGCCATCCATATGAACGAAATCATTGGAAACAACGACCAGTTCAGTGTCACCTATCCAAACCTCATCAACGATGTGCATGTGGGCGGGGTCATTGTCGTAGACGATGGGTATTTATCACTCAAAGTCGAGTCGGTCGACAAAGCAAAACAAGTCATTCATACGGTGTCTTATAACACCCACCGGATTCGAGACCGACGCGGCATCAATGTGCCAGGGATGGTCTTGAATTTAGAGTATTTATCGGACAAAGACATCGCAGACATCCGTTGGGCGTGCCTCAACGATGTCGATTATTTGGCTGCGAGCTTTGTCCGTCGCAAAGACGACGTGTTAGCGATTAAAGCGATATTGGATGAGTGTGAAAACACCAACATTCAAATCATCGCAAAAATCGAAAACCGTGAAGGTGTTGACAACATTGATGAAATCATTGATGTGGCGGATGGCGTCATGATTGCGCGTGGTGATTTAGGTGTTGAAGTCGACGCTGAAGAAGTGCCTGTCATTCAAAAAATGATCATCAAAAAAGCCCATCGTGCGGGCAAGATTACCATCACCGCGACGCAAATGTTAGAAAGCATGCAAGAACATCCAAGACCGACACGGGCCGAAGTCAGCGACGTGGCGAACGCGATTTTAGATGGCACTGACGCGGTCATGTTATCGGGTGAGAGTGCGATTGGTAAATACCCCATTGAAACGGTGAATGTGATGCACCGGATAGGACGACGATTAGAGCGAGAGATCAATCGCGAACAGTTTATTGTAAGAGATGAAAATCAAAAAGACATCGCGTCAAACGTGGCTTTAAGTGTCGCGTATGCGGTCTTGCAAGGTCAAGCGGAAATCGTCATTGCGCCGACCATCAGTGGAAACACCGCACGTTTGTTGTCGAAAAATCGACCTAATACGACCATTTTGGCGCTGGTCCCTGATGAGCGTAAAGCACGATCGTTGATGTTAAACCATGCGGTTTTCCCAAAAGTGGTCGAACTCGGCACGGATACGGAAGCGTTGATTTTAAGTTCGCTTGAACTGGTGAAACGCGATGGCTTTGTGAAAGCTGGCGACCGGGCGATTGTGACCGGTGGGTTCCCACTGGGGACGGCGACCAACAGTTTACGTATTTTAGACATCTACTAAGATTAGAATTAATCTAAATAAGCCCCGAAAACAGACGTTTTCGGGGCTTTTTGTGTCTTTGAATGAAGTGGTGGGTTGTCTCTTTGACACTTCAAATGTATCATACAAGTGAAATATCTCTCACTCCATACGGCGATGTTAGCGGTGGTGGTGATGATTGTCTTTATTGGGGTGTTCCCTCACGTCCTATTAGAGAGTGTGTTGTTGCCAAGTGCCGTCGCAAATCCTTACAGCGACACTTTCATCTCGACCTATGTTGCGCCCATCAATTTCTTTGCTTGGGGTGATGTCCAAATCATGATCTTTATTTTAGGGGGCGGAGGTCTTTTATTTGCGGCGGGCCATCGTTTCCACTGGTTTAGTTATCAACCACCCCGGTGGTTCCGTTTGGAAACGGTCCTCTTTTTCCCTGCGAATCTCTTTTTCAACTGGGCGTGTCGTTATTTGTACGGCGAAGATTGTGGTAAAAAACAAGCAGAATTAAAACGCATGGCGTTTAAAGATAATCACGAGGTAGGCTTTATCGATCGCTTAGTGTACACTGTACGCGCGTTTAATCACCGTTATGAGAGTAGTTTTTTAAGAACGGATGCCACGCTTTACTTTTTAGCTTTAGCAGGGTTGATTGTGTGGATTGTGTTTTATCAATGGCTTTTTTAAAAACCCTGTTGACAACCTCTACTTGCTATAGTATTATACGATGTATAGTACTAGTGAAAGCGGGGTAGTCTATGAATGTTCAATTAAAAAAAGGGGTCCTTGACCTATGTGTGCTTCACCTTTTATTAAATGAAGCCACGTATGGATACCGAATCTACCAACAAATCAAAGAAGTCTTAAGCATCAGCGAAAGTACCATCTATCCGATCTTAAGAAAGATGGTGCATGAACAACTACTGACCACCTACTTAGAAGCTTCTCCAGAAGGCCCACCAAGAAAATACTTTAAAATCACGACCAAAGGTCAAAAAGCCCATCAAGCACTGTACGATGAATGGGTCCAATTTATGGAAAATATTGCGACATTGTTAGGGAAGGTGACCCCATGAAAAAAACATTTTTAGAAAACTTAAAAAAAGCGTTACGTCCGTTACCCAAAGCGGAAAGGGAAGAAATTTTAGCCTTTTATCAAGAGCGTTTTACCACAGGCGCCGATGAAGGTCTCACAGAAGCAGAAATCATCGCACAACTTGAAACGCCCGAAGCGATTGCGGCCAATGTCTTAGAAGAGTATGGCTTAACGGCGAAAAAGACCGTCGATGGACCCATGAGTGGGGTCGGTTTGATTCTTATGAACCTCTTTTTTACATGGTGGTTTTTACTCATGATGGGCACCATCAGTTTTTCAATGATTGGGGCTGGCACTGTGAGTTTTGGGAGTGTTCTTTTAAGCTTTAGTCGTGTGAGCTCCCTGGCTGGAACACTTTATACGCTGGCGCAACTGGGTGTCACGATGACGATCATCTTCTTAGGCTTTTTAGCGTTTGAGGGGTTGATGCGCTTTGTCGCATGGCTGGTCAATCAACATTTTGTCGTCTTTGGCAACAACCAACCTGAAAGCCTAAAAAGACTTTGGCACAATCTTACTCCAAGCACGTGGCTAGAGCGTTTCCCAGTGACCCGTAGAGTGTCGCAACTCGTCCTTGGGTTAGGCTTGTTGTTCATACTCGTGGGCACCGGTGGCGCGTTGGTTGTGGCGAGCGATTTTACCCCTGAGACCTTTATTGAGATTGACGAATCGTATGACATTCCAGAAGGACCTGTGGGTTTACGAGCATCGTTAGACGATGGCCGCTTCATCGTTGAACGTTACGATGGGGACACCATTCAAATTGTTGGCCAAATCCGGGACAATCAAACCTTTAACCATCAACTGGATCAAAGCTTCCCCAATGATCCACAGGACCGAGGTCGTCTTATTATTTCACTCGACTCGCCTCGTTTTGTGACCAACATTAACTTACCGTTCTTTGGCGTCACTACGCGCCCTGAAATCAAAGTCTTATTGCCGGAGACTGTGGTCCTTGAAGAAGTCATGGTCCGCAGCCAAAATGGCCTCGTGTTACTTGAAGGCATCGACGCTGTAGACGTGGACGTGGAAACCTCAAACGGTTCGATTACGTTAGTGGACACCACTGTTGAACAATCGATCCTTTTAAGTTCAAGCAACGCCACGTTGACCTTAAACCGGGTTGAAGCGGGTCAAAAAATTGAGATGAAAACCAGTAACGGACGCCTAAATGTGAGAGACGTCATTGCGCAAGAACATCGCTATGAAACCAGTAACGGACGTGTTGAAGTTACGAATGTCAATGCGCCAGAGCATGGTGGCACGACGATGACCGTGCGTTCATCCAATGGAAACCTCGTACTCAACAATGTCTATGTGTATACCGTCCATTTACGTACCAGTAACGGTTCGATTGAATACGATAACGAAGACCGCAGTTTTTTCTTAGATTTCGTTGAAGCCATCACCACCAATGGGACCACCAATGTCAACGTACCAAGACGATGAGCATTTTTACTTGATAAATAAATCAAACATGATAGTATGAACCCGACCGACCATTCGGTCGGGTCTTTTTATTACACTTATATAGGAGTTGGCTTCATGAAAAATCTTATTACCTTTTCTGTTGAAAAAGCGATCACGGTCTTTATGGTGGTCATCGCGGTGGCAGTCTTTGGGGTCGTGTCGTTTACAAGGCTCACCACAGACCTGTTCCCATCCATTAACGTGCCCTTTGCGATTGTCGTCACGCCCTATCCTGGGGCGACCCCGCAAGAGGTCGAGCAATCTGTCTCGATTCCTTTAGAAAACGCCTTTCAAACAACCACCAATGTCCAGGCAGTGACCAGCACATCGAATGAAAATTTCTCGATTGTGACACTCGAGTTCAATCAAAACACCGACATGGACAGTGCGGTCATAGAAATGCGTGAAAACATCAACACCATCTTAGATGGATTTCCAGATGCTGTGGGGTTCCCCAACATCATCCGTATCAATCCTGATTTATTACCCATCATGACCTTTTCTGTGACCTTTCAAGATAAAGACTTAGCAGAACTCACCACTTGGGTCGAAGAAGACATGCGCCCACGCATTGAGCGGGTGCCTGGTGTGGCCACGTTTGATGTCAATGGAGGCTTTGCGTCGGATCTACGGATCACGCTTGATCAAGCGGCTTTAGATACGGTCAATCAAGCGATTAAAGACGCGTTTGAACCGTTTGGTGACGTGCCCGATATTTTACTTGACCAAGACACAGTGACGCAACTAATACAAGCGCAAAATCTAGGCTTCCCTGCCGGCTTCGTCCGCTTAGATGGCCTCGATTATCTTGTGCGTGTGGGCGACCCTGTCGGCTCTTTAGAAGCCTTAGAACAGTTGGTTCTCTTCGATGTCGATGTGCCGTTTGCACAGCTCCCTAAAGTCACGCTTGAAGACATTGCGACCGTTGAGTTTGTCGATGCGAATGACCGCCAATATGCGCGTGTTAATGGTGTCGATGCGATCAGTGTGACGATTCAAAAAAGTTCCGCTTTTGCGATCACCGAAGTCACCAACGCGGTGAATGAGGTTTTAGAGGAACTACAAGATGAAAACGCTGAGTTGAGTGTCGTCGTCTTACTCGACCAAGGTGAGTTCATCGATCAAGCTACCGGTGGGGTCCTTAACAACCTCATCTTAGGCGGCATCTTAGCCGTCCTTGTCTTACTTTTCTTTTTAAGAAACATACGCGTGACGTTTGTGGTAGGGATTGCGATTCCTGTCAGTTTATTGTTTGCGATCATCTTAATTTATCTTTCTGGCATTACCTTAAACATTGTGTCTTTAGGCGGTTTAGCCTTAGGCATCGGGATGTTGGTCGATAACAGCATTGTCGTCATTGAAAACATCTTTAGAATGAAAAAAGAAGGGGCTTCGACCAAAGACGCGGCCATTAAAGGCACCACGCAAGTGGCTGGAGCGATTACCGCTTCAACACTCACGACGATTGGGGTCTTTGCGCCGATCATTTTCATTGAAGACTTTGTCCGTGAAATCTTCTTCCAACTCGCGCTCACGATTGCGTTTTCCTTGATTGCTTCTTTAGTCATTGCGCTCACATTTGTGCCCGCGGTCGCAAACCGCGTCATCCGTGTCAATAAAGAAAAACGGACGCCGTTTTTCGATGCGCTCAAACGTGTGTACCGCACGGTTTTAAAAGGGTTTTTCAAACTTAAGCTCGTCGTCATCGCAGGGGTTCTAATCCTCTTTGTGGTGTCGCTACTCGCGGCCATCTCTAATGGCTTTGAGTTTTTCCCACCGACCGATGACGGCGCGTTGAATGCGACCATCACGGTCCCTGAAGATGAGATTTTTGTGTTTGAAACGTTTACCAACGATTTAGAAGATATTTATGAACGCTTAGCTGTTTTACCAGACATCGATTCGATTGGGATTACACTTGGTGGTGGTGGCTTTAACCTCTTTGGTGGCGGGGGTGGCACCACCGCGAATGTAAACATTGTCTTAAGTGACAACAGACGCCTTAGCACCATCCAAATGCGCGACGAAGTCGCCCGCATTTTAAGCGATGAGTTTGGCCATTTAGAAAGCAGTGTCTTTGGCAACGATGGAGACGCTGGATTCTTAGTGGGCTCCGGCGTTGAGATTCTTTTACAAGGACCCGATTTAGAGGTCTTACGCGAAGAAGCCCTCGCCATCACCCAGGGCTTAGAAGGCATCGAAGGGTTGCGTGATGTGAACCCAGGCTTTGGCCGTTCAACCAACGACATAAAAATCACCGTAGATAAAGAGGTGGCCATTCAACAAGGCCTCACCGTCGCGCAAGTGCTAGGCATTGTGGCCAATCGTTTAGAAAGCCCCCAACGTGTGACTTCAATCTTGATTGATGGGGCCTCTTATGATGTGTTTGTCTTTAACGAAGGTCAAGCTCCGCGTGAAACGATTGCCTCACTCGATGAACTAAGACAATTACCTGTGGGCATGAATCCCATCAACGAACAACCGGTCTTATTAAGCATGGTGGCGGAGGTCTCGATTGTGCCTGGCTTTGCGAGCATTCAACGTCTGAATGGGACCCGTTCTCTGACCATTACCGCCGATGTTGAAACCGGCTTTAACGCGTCGCTGTTAGCGGAAGACGTGCAAGCGATGATGGATGAACTCACGTTACCAGCAGGCTATCAAATGACGCTTCAAGGAGAATCTGAAGAAATTGCGGCGGCCGTGAATAACTTGTTGCTTGTCGGACTGTTAGGCATTGCGATTGTGTACATGATTATGGCCAGTCAGTTCCAAAGTTTAATTTACCCATTCATCATTATGATCACCATCCCACTCGCGTTTACAGGGGGCTTAGGCGTCCTTTATCTCGCCAACATGCCCGTCAGCATCGTGGCGATCTTAGGGTTGATTATTTTAGCCGGGGTCGTCGTCAACAACGGCATTGTCTTAGTCGATTACATTAATCAATTAAGAGGCGAGGGTTACGAGCTTCGTGAAGCGATTGAGCTGGCGGGTGAAACCCGCTTGCGGCCGATCTTCATGACCGCTTTAACAACCATTTTAGCGCTCACTGGATTGGCGTTTGGCTTTGGCGAAGGCGCCGAACTCACCCAACCGCTCGCGCTCACAGCGATTGGTGGTTTGGTGTATGCGACCTTCTTAACGATCTTTGTCGTCCCCATCATGTATGATTTAGTGACCCGTCGTGGACGGTTGATCTTTGGTGGCTTTCTAGCCATCGTCGCAACGGTGGGTGCGCTCGCGCTCAACGATTTATTTGGTCTCTTAGAAGCGGCGCTCTTTGGTGGCGGGATGTTGTTGCTTAGTGTAGTCATCATCGTTTGGCCTTTTAACCGTAAAAAAACCACCCCAACAGTGATTGAAGAAACGCCCAACCATCAAGCGACGCCTCAGCCTAAAAAAACCCCACGACAACCTGATTTTGAAGCCATCTTGAAACGTGTGGAGGACCATGATGACCGCTAAAAAGCAAGCGATTTTAGAAGAAGTCTTAAATCTATTGCATCATCATACTGAAGAAACGTTCACGATGAGTAATTTAGCGAAACATTTAAGCATCGCAAAAAGCACGTTATATGAGTACTTTGAAAACAAGCAAACCATGATCGCGCAGGCTTTGCGCTATCTGATTCAAACGCATATGCAAGAACTTCTAGCGCTAGAAGGGGAGGATCATCAACGGTTTGATGAACGTTTAAAACAATACTTTAATCGTCTGATAAGCTTAACACAAAAAAAACGTTCTATGTCATCGGTGATGTATCACCCAGAAGTCGGCGCTTTAAGTGAGACGCTCAAACTCCAAGTCCACGCCAAAGTCCAAGAAGCGTACCGGCTAAGTGAAACACGTCTCCATGAAATCTTAGCGCAAGGCCATCACGAAGGAAGATTAAAAAAAGCTTTAAGTGGTGGGGCCTTGCATGCGGTTGAAGCGCTTTTCTTTGGCAGCGTCATCGCTTTAGCAGACCCGTTTAATCAATGGGATCAAAGGACGCTCTCAGACGACGTGATTGACGCTTTAATTAAATTGCATGCCTAATCAAAAAGCCCTGATTTCAGGGCTTTTCTATTGGCATTCTTTCGCACTCTAAGGTACACTAATGAATGAGGTGACTTATGCCATTTAAACTCGAAAGTCCCTATCAACCTCAGGGCGACCAAGCGCAAGCGATTGAAACCATCGCACATAACATTGAATCGGGCATCAAAGAACAAGTGCTCTTGGGTGCGACAGGCACCGGGAAAACCTTCACGATGTCGAATGTCATTGCACGCATCAATAAACCGGTGCTTGTGCTGGCTCATAATAAAACGCTGGCCGGTCAACTCTATTCCGAGTTTAAGGCCTTTTTTCCCCATAATCGGGTGGAATATTTTATTTCCTATTATGATTACTATCAACCAGAAGCCTACGTCCCTACGCGAGACTTGTACATTGAAAAAGACGCTAAAACGAACGATGAAATTGATGAGCTTCGGCACAGTGCGACCGCGTCCCTTTTAGAACGTGACGATGTCATTGTCGTGGCGAGTGTGTCATGCATCTACGGGATAGGCGATCCTGACGATTATAAAAAGGCGACCTTAACGTTGCGTGAAGGTCAAACTTTAGCGCGTCAAACGCTTCTAAAAAAGCTCATTGACATGCTTTATATTCGCAACGACATCGATTTCCAACGGGGTTCTTATCGTGTCAAAGGCGACGTGATAGAGATTTTACCGATGTATAAGAAAACCATCGCGTATCGGCTTGAGTTTTTTGACGATGAACTAGAACGCATCCGTTCCTTTGATGTGGTTACGGGTGAAGTGTTGGATCATTACAGTGTCTTAACCCTCTTCCCAGCGACTCAATTTGTGACCAATAAAGAAAAACTCGATGAAGCCATCAAACGCATCGAAGACGAACTTGAACGTCAGCTTGAAGTGTTTGATCAAGAAGGAAAAATCGTCGAAAAAGAACGACTCAAACAACGCACCAACTATGATTTAGAAATGTTGCGTGAAACAGGCTCCTGTAAAGGGGTCGAAAACTATTCTCGCCACTTATCGTTACGCGGTGAAGGGGAAACACCCGCAACATTAATGGACTTTTTTGGCGATGAATTTGTCTTAGTTGTTGATGAATCGCACGTGACTTTACCACAAGTCAGAGGGATGTTTAACGGTGACCGTGCGCGTAAACAAACGCTCGTGGACTTTGGGTTTCGCTTGCCGAGTGCGCTGGATAACAGACCGCTCAATTTTCAAGAATTTGAAAACAAAATCAAACAAGTCGTGTACGTCTCGGCGACGCCAGGCGATTATGAGCTGAACAAAGAGATTCCAGTCATTGAGCAAATCATCAGACCCACAGGACTGCTTGACCCAGTCGTGACGGTGAAAACAAAAGAAGGTCAAATCGACGATTTACTCAAGGAAATCCATCATGCGATGGCTCATAAGCAACGCTCACTCATTACCACGATGACCATTAAAATGAGCGAAGATTTAACCGCGTATTTAAAAGAACTCGGCATTAAAGTGGCTTATTTACATTCAGAAATCAAATCGCTTGAACGGATTGAAATCATTCGTGATTTGCGCCTTGGTATTTACGATGTCCTAGTGGGGATTAACTTATTGCGCGAGGGACTCGACTTACCCGAAGTCGCCTTTATCGGCATTTTGGATGCGGATAAAGAAGGGTTTTTACGCTCGTCACGATCACTCATTCAAACGATCGGCCGGGCTGCGCGTAACAGCGAGGGTCATGTGACACTTTATGCGGATACCATCACCCCTTCGATGCAGTTTGCGATCGATGAGACGAATCGTCGCCGCGCCATTCAAGCCGCGCATAATGAACAGTATGGGATTACGCCTAAAACGATTGTTAAAACGATTCATGAAGCCATTCGTATCAAGAGTGATTCTCAAGAAGAGGCGAAAAAGATTACCGACATGTCGGCGGAAGAAAAACGTCTATTAGTCGCGGATCTTGAAAAACAGATGCGCTCTGCGGCGGCCAAACTAGATTTTGAAGAAGCCGCCAGTTTAAGAGATTTAATGATTGAACTTAAGACAACGTTGTAAGCGTTGTCTTTTTTTCTTGACTGATTATGACACTTGTGTCATAATTTGCTTAAAGGAGGGTGATTATGCCGACAAAGACGTTTTTAAATTTACCTAAAGATAAACAGGCACGAGTCATGAATACCGCCCTTAAACAGTTTAATGCGATGGGGTACGACCAAGTGAGTGTCGCCTCGCTTGTTAAAGAAAGCGGCATCCCAAGAGGCAGTTTTTATCAGTATTTCACCGACTTAGACGATGTGTTCCGTCATTTGTTAGCACTCATTGGTGAAGAAAAGATGGCCTACATGGCACCACTGACGACGCGTTTTGAGAAAGAAGCGTTCATCCATCTTTATGAAGAGATGATCAAGGCGGGTGTGGCGTTTGCCAAAGACCATCCTGCGTATTATCTTTTGGGTTTGCAGCTATATCGTTCGCATACCCCAGAGATGATACGCCTGCGAAAGGAACTCGAGCATCAAGGTTTAGCCTTTATGGAAAGGTATTTAACGCAAGACCAAACACAAGGGTTTATCCGAAAAGACGTCGACATCACACTTTTAGCACGCTTGCTTTATCGCTTTAACGCACACGAGTTATTAGAACGCTTTTATGAAGGGGACGATACGGACGCCTTGTTGCGTCATACCAAAGCCTTCTTAACTTTACTAAATCAAGGAATCGAGGGATCTTATGAAAACAAACGTATTTGAGGTCAAAGAGTTAACGTATCGCTATAAAAAAGAGTCACCACTCGTGGTGAAAGGCATTGATTTCTTCATTGAAGAGGGCGAAATATTTGGGCTTTTAGGGCCTTCAGGTGCGGGAAAATCAACCACGCAAAAAATCTTAACAAAGTTACTCGCAGGCTATCATGGTACGGTTCTTTACCGTGGGAAACCGCTCGATAGCTATAAAAGTGATTACTTTGAAGACGTCGGAGTAGGGTTTGAGCTGCCGGTGCATTTTCAAAAACTTACCGCCATGGAAAACATGCGATTTTTCCAAAACCTCTATCAAAAACAAGTGCCTATCGAACCCCTCCTAGATCGTGTGGGGTTGTTAGAAGACAAAGACACCCTTGTGGGATCGTTTTCGAAAGGGATGAAGATGCGTCTTAATTTTGTGCGGGCTTTACTGAATGAGCCTAAAGTGCTCTTTTTAGATGAAGTCACGAATGGGCTCGATCCGACCAATGCCCGCATCTTAAAAGACATGATTCAAGAGTTTAAACAAGCGGGTGGCACCGTCTTACTCACAACCCACCTTATGCATGATGTCGAAGCTTTGTGTGACCGGGTGGCGTTTATTAAAGACGGCGAAATTGTTGAAACCGCCACGCCAAGAGCGCTTAAATTAAAATACGGTGAGCGCCGTGTGACGGTGGAACATTATCTTAATGGTCGTACCGCGAAAGCGAACTTTGAACTTGATGGGATTGGCGACAATCCAAAGTTTTTAGAACTGTTAAAAACGCACAACATTGAAACCATCCATACGGGTGAAACCTCGCTTGAAGAGATCTTTATTCAGATCACAGGACGTGATGTTCGTGGCTAAAACACGTTGGTTTTTTAGGCAAGAAGTGACACGCTTAGTCAAATATAAAATCATTCAAATATCGTTTTTACTCGCGCTCATGTGGTGTGGCATCTTATGGTTGGTTGGTTCAGAAGGGGCGCAAACGTTTCTACCGTTATTCTTGTTTATCGATGCGTCTGTGATGAGTTTGATGATGATTGGCGCCATACTCTTTTATGAGCGTCAAGAAAACACGTTAAAACCGCTGCTCGTCACCCCAATCTCGGTGACCCATGTGATTGTGATTCGCTTGTTATTAGGGGTCTTGATTGCGCTTCAATCGATGTTGATTTTAGGTCTGTTTTCACGCTTTGTCTTAGACGTCCAGATTGCGCTTTGGTGGTGGGTGTTTGTGGTCAGTGTGATTGCCTTTGCGCATTCGGTGATTGGCTTTTCGCTCACGCTTAAAGTGAAGGATTTTAATGCCTTGTTGATGAGCATTGTGTTCTTTATGTTTGTCTTTGGTTTTCCAACCATCTTTTTTGCTTTAGGTGTGATCAGTGACACCTTTGAACCGTTCTTGTTTCTCTCACCAACGCATGGGGCATTTATCCTTATCGAACACGGGATGACGCAAGCGGTCAGTTTATGGCAGTTGGTTTTAGCGCTCACCTATCTTCTCGTGGTGAGTGTGGGGTTATTAAAGTTTTGGATTATTCCTAACTATGCGTTACTGGGGGTGAAGGAATGAGTCATCGCTATTTAAGATTACTTAAGTATGAGTTTAAACACATCACACGTGATCACATGACGATGGTGTTTTTAGTGTACCCACTGTTGATTTTGATGTTAGGCAGTTATGTGCTGCCGTTAATTTTAGAAGAATTTGGTGGGGGACAACCGGGTCAGTATGTCGCATCGTTAGTGGTCATCTTAATCCTCGGCTCCTTAGCCCCTTTTATTGGCGGTGCGATGTTTGGCTTTTTAATGCTCGACCATCAAGATGAAAATACTTTAGATTCGCTACGTGTGACACCGATGTCTTTAAAAGGGTATTTGGGATTTAAAGCCATTTATACTTATCTTTTAGCCGTCCTATCCGGTGTGGTGGTCCTTTATGGTGTGAAAGTTTTAAGCGGGGATGGTTACACGGTGATGGGCATGAATGTGTTGGATGGTTTTACGTTTATGAATGTCTTCTTATACGCGGTGGTCGCAGGACTTTTAGCGCCGATCTTTGGCTTTCTATTAGCCGCACTGGGTAAAAATAAGATCGAAGGGTTTGCCTATATGAAGACGCTTGGCATCTTTGCGATCCTACCTGCGATGTTGGCTTGGGAAGTGATGCAAGATGCGCGGCAGTATTTTTTAGGCTTTATGCCGACGTTCTGGCCGTTAAAAGCGCTCATGATGGATGCCGGCCTGTTAGAAAATGATGCGAATTTACCCTTTGCGCTCTATTTGATTGTTGGGTTACTGTACGGTCTTGGCTTACTCTTTTTCTTAAGTCGTTTGTTTTATAAAAAAGTGCAACAATAAAGGCGTTTAAACGCCTTTTTTGTTGTTCTTAATTGGCTTAAAATAACGGCGATAGACTCAAGGTTTCATGCTATAATGGGGATGGAGTTGATGTTATGCAATCCTTAAAAGCGCTCTATAAAATCGGCCATGGGCCTTCGAGCTCTCATACGATGGGTCCGAAGATTGCGGCGGAGCGATTTCTTGAGCGTTATCCTGATCATCACTATGAAGTGGTGCTTTATGGGTCGTTGTCTTTAACAGGCAAAGGTCATCTAACCGATTGGATCATTGAACAAACCTTACCAGGGGTGAAGGTGCGTTTTAGTTCTGATTTTTTACCAGCGCATCCTAACGCGCTGGATTTTATCAGTTATAAAGATCACCAACAAGTAGGATTCATGCGTGTGTATAGTGTGGGTGGGGGCGACCTTGTCATTGAAGGTGAAACGGCGGATGAATCAGCCTACATTTATCCACATCGGTCATTTAAAGACATTAAAGCGTATTGTGAAGCAGAAAAACTGAATTTATATCAATACGTCAAACGGTTTGAAGGCGATGAGATTGATGGCTTTTTACACACCATCTGGCGCGCCATGAAAGCCAGTATTGAGCGAGGTTTAACCAATGAAGGCGTCTTGCCAGGACGTTTAAAAGTGAAGCGTAAAGCGCCTGATTTAATCAATAAAAAAATGAAAAACGAAGTCCAAGAAATACGTGAATCACGTCTTGTGAGTGCGTATGCCTTTGCGGTGAACGAAGAGAATGCCGCCGGCGGGGTCATCGTGACCGCCCCGACGTGTGGGGCTTCAGGGACGATGCCAGCGGTGCTTTATTACATGCAAGAACGGCATCACTTTAGCGATCAAAACATCGTTGAAGCACTGGCAACCGCCGGCATCATCGGCAATCTCATTAAACATAACGCGTCAATCAGTGGTGCGGAAGCTGGCTGTCAGGCTGAAGTGGGCAGTGCGTGTTCGATGGCGGCCGCAGCGCACGCACACTTATTTAAATTATCACTAGATCAAATAGAATACGCCGCAGAAATTGCCCTTGAACATCATTTAGGGTTAACCTGTGACCCCATTGGGGGTTACGTCCAAATTCCCTGTATTGAGCGTAACGCCGTGGCGGCGATGCGCGCGATTCATGCATGTGGTCTGGCTTACTTTTTAAGCGATTCAAGAAAAATCGATTTAGATACAATCATTCAAACGATGTATGAAACAGGCAAAGACATGCCTGCAAATTACCGTGAAACCAGCTGTGGTGGGTTAGCGATTTACTACCAAGACAAAGAAATCACAAAGGAGTAATCGATGGATAAACACCGTGTTAAGTTTGTGGATTTAACCCATGATGGGAAAGGGGTATGTAAACTGGATGGCTATCCAGTTTTTGTCGATTACGCTTTAAAAGGTGAAGTCGCGGACATCGTCATCACCAAACGTCGTAAAACTTTTGGTTTTGGTCGTTTGGTCGAGGTTATTGAGCCTTCGCCTTTTCGTAAAGAACCCTTATGTGAATACTACGAACTTTGTGGTGGCTGTCAAATCATGCATATGCATTATCAAACACAACTGGATTATAAACAGTACCGAACCCAAGAAACGCTCAAGCGCTTAGGTGGTTTAGAGGTTACAGTGAAACCGCCCCTTGCGATGAAAAACCCTTTTTATTATCGTCACAAAGTGGTCGTGTTTTTTTCACAAAAAGGGAAAACCATTCGGGCTGGATTTCATAAAGCTTCTAGTCATGAAGTGGTGGATATCAAAAAGTGTGTGATCAGTCAGAAACGCTTATTTGACGTGGTCAAAGTGCTTAAAAGTCTCGCGCAAGAAGGGTTGATTGACGTTCAAGAAGATCATCAACCAGCGTTTTTAAAAGCGGCGATGATACGGTTGTCTAAAGCCGATCAAAGTCTTTCGCTTACCCTCATCACCCATCCCCAAAAATGGCCACAAAAGAAACTTTTTGTGGAAGCCATCATTAAGCGTTGTCCTGAGCTAAAGACGATCGTTTGGAACATACAACCTCTAAATAAAGGCCCTCATCTGGGGCCTAAGAGCCATGTGTTATACGGGGAAGATGTGCTTTATGAAACCTTAGGATCCATCCAATATCGTTTAACGCATGACGCGTTTTTTCAAGTGAACCCTGAACAGATGGATACGATTTTAGACAATATTTTAACGCACGCCGATTTAAGAGAAACAGACCGGGTGTTAGATGCCTATTGTGGGTTAGGCGCGATCGGTCTTAACTTAGCACACAAAGTCCATTCAGTCCTTGGCGTAGACATCACCAAAGCCGCGATTGATAACGCTAAAAAAGCCGCCAAAGACGCAGGCATCACACACGCTAGGTTCTTGTGTGGTTCGGTGGAAACGGTGATGGCTAAAGCACGAGGTGCGTTTGATGTGGTGGTTTTAGACCCGCCGAGAAAAGGGGCGGATGAACGTTTCTTAGAGCAGTTGGTGGCCTTAAGCCCTCGATTGGTGATCTATGTTTCGTGTAATGTGGCCACCTTAGCCCGCGATCTAAAATACTTAGTGAGTGAAGGGTATCATATCTCATATGTCCAACCGGTCGATATGTTTGCACAAACGGCACACATTGAAACGGTTACCATACTCTCTTTAAATACCGCTTAGTGATAAACATAAAAGAAGAAGCATCTAACCCTCTAAAGTAATGGTTAGATGCTTCTATTTTATACCTATGTATACATAGTGATCAGGATTGATAGGACTGTAGTCTTGGCTCGGTTTTTAACCATGCATACCTTAATGCAAAAGCTCTTTGGCTAAAATTTCATAAAATAATTCTTCAGCATCACGTTCTTTCCAAGGTGTATGCCCACAGTTTCTAAGCGTATAGAAGCGCGGGTTCTTTATGACTTTTTCAAGGGAAGCTTTGATCGCGTAATCAGGATGTGGATCTTGGTCGCCATGTATCGCGACAACCTCACAGGTAATGTTTTGTCCCATAGTCATCATCTCACCACGTTTTCGCATCGCGAACGCTTCTTGCCAAATGGAAGCAAACACGTCATAGGAATAATGCTCATCATCAAACGGTATTTCAAGAGGATTATGGGAATCAATCTTATCCATGAGACGACCATATTGCCGGAACACATCATCCATGCTTTCACTTTTAAGGTTTGTAAAATGTTTACGTAATCTTGTTAGTTCTAAAGCCTCTTCTTGTGTCAGTTTGCTTTCACGCTTTTTACGTAGGTCGTCTAGATGTAAGTCTTCTAACATGCCGCTTGAGACAAGAATCAGTTTTTTTACTTTTTCTGGATAACTCGCAGCAACCATAAAACCAAGCATCGCGCCCCATGAGTGTCCAATAAGAATGACTGGCGCATCAGCGTGTTGATTGATCAAAGTGTGCAGTTCTTCGATTTGGCCTAAAACAGTTTTTTCAGTTTGAAAAGGTTCTAAGACACCAACGCTACTACCAAGTGTTTCGCATAATGGTTTTACACTTCCAGTTGCGCCTGGGCCACCATGTACGACAACGACTGAAAAAGGTGATTGACCATATTTTCTATAATTCATTGGGGGCTCCTTATCGTAAACCTCGAGACTTTAAACGCTCCATCAATAGCTGGTTTAGTGTTTAGCTTTTTGTAACAATCTTAGATGCAACTTATAATATATCCTTTATGTAATCTCTCTTAGCATAGACTACTCTAACAATGTTAATGAGTTCTTTGTGTTCATCATATAAATAATGATAAAGTTATCCACGATTGACTTTCTCAAATGGTGGTTATCTAAATTAGAGTTCATTATCAACGGGTATGCTTTGGGGAACTTAAAAATATCATTAAACTTATTTTCAAATTTTTCGATTAGTTCTAAAGCTGATTCAGGGTTAAGCAATTCTAATGCAACATACTGAAAAATATTCTCTAAATCCTTTTTAGCTTTAGGTAATAGTTTATAACTTCTTTCCATACTTTGCTTTCATTTCATTAATAAACATTGGTCCATCCGTTTTTAAATCATCCTGTTCTATGTCTTTCAAGGAATCATTAATCATTTTCACAATTTGGTTTTTAGCAATTTCTCTTTCATAGACTTCAACACTCATCAAAACCATAGATCCATAACCGTTTTTTGTAACAAAAACTGGTTCATCACTTTCCTGTACAATTTTAGAAATGTTTGCTGTATTCTTTAACTCATTGATTGGAATAATCTTCGGCATATAAACCAGCCCTTAACTAAATTATGGCATAGTTATACCATAATAGGTACTTATTAACAAGCCTATAAAAAGATCCACAGCAAGTGAAACCTTCTTATCTTAAACTACCATCTTCACATTTCAAATATGACAGAGAATACTCTTAAAAAGCTTACGGATAAAGGGTATAATGGACTTAGATTAAGGTTGCCTTTTTGTGTGAATGCTATACGTATCATAACAAGCGAAATGACGAAGTCTAAACGCTTTGTTTTGTACTGATCTAGCAAAACGTAACTAGGATAAAAAAGGGGATGAGATTGATGACTTTAAAGGAAACCTACGAGGCCATTAGTGCTCAGTTAAACTTACTTGATTTTGAAGTGCTTTGGCCTGGGTTTAAACGTTATCCTTTTGCGCTTTATCAAGGCAAAAAAGCCATTATACATGGTGAAGAAGTCTCTAAGCCAGACGTTTTTATGGCCAACACAGCGGTTTATTTTGAGGATGAATGGTGGTCGATTTGGCAGCTCCAAGAGACAGATGATCTCGAGGTCTTAACGGCCAAAATCGTACATGAAATGGTGCATGCGTTTCAACAAGAACAACAAGATCCTCGCTTTGTGAATGAAATGGAAGCTTTGCTTACACATGAGTTTGATGCGTCCTATTGGACCTTAAAAAAGCAAGAGCTAAGCTTATTAGATCGCGTATATAAGCGGTTTACCACCAATGCATGGGAAGACTTTCTAGCGTTTAGAAACGCGCGACTTCATCAGCATCCCGATTTAGTGGACTACGAATGTGGGGTTGAACAGATTGAAGGGCTCGCGCAGTTTATCGAGCTGAAAACACTAAAGCGTTTAGACGAGGCTAAAGCCCAAAAGATGCTAGAAGGCTGCCTTCAAAGAATCAACCATCCTTCTCGTTTATTTGAACGTAGAACGATGGCCTATGATGTGGGTTGTGTTCTTTTTGAGTTGATTGAACAACATCAGATAACCGTCGCTTTAAACGACCATGAGCCTTTGATGGTAACACTGATTAAGTATCTTAAACCAAGTCACATAAATGAATCCGTCGATCCTGATGTATCACAAGCCTGGAAGGCACAAATTATGCAGCATCAAACCCTCATCAACGAGAGCCTAAAACAGACGCCGATTTTTGAAGGCGACGTGCCTTTATTAGGTGTCAATGTCTATGACGCTAAACGTCTAGACAACTACCTCATCACGACCTACTTTGTGTACTTAGGCCCTAAAGAAAACCCGCAACTGTTTGAAGGGAACTATATCGTTGAACTTCATCCCACACATCACGTCAAAGCACTCTATCCTTGGAAGGGGCATCACGGATGAAAAGGACACTAAAACGTATCGCCCGTTGGGTCGTTTTATTAGGCCTCACCTACGTGAGTTATATCTTTATCGTGGGGATGGTTTATTTTGCGCTGGCTCAACCTAGATTAGATGGGACGACATCTTTTGACACACAGGCTTTTTATCGTGAGACACAAGGCGTGGACCGTGTGATGATCGTTGAAGAGCGGATGTTTTCAGCGATCACACGCTTACAGATGATTGAAGCTGCTGAACACAGCATTCAGATTGCCTATTATGCGGTGCATCAAGGGTTATCTAGTGATTTATTTTACGCGGCCTTGATTGAAGCCGCCGAGCGCGATGTTAAGGTGGAACTATTACTTGACGGTGTCTTTCATAATTTTTATGGCGATGAACGAGCCACATTTGAAGCGTTGGTGCAACACGACAACATTGAGATTCGCTTTTATGAACCGGTGCATTGGTTAAAACCATGGACCTTTAACAATCGTTTGCACGACAAGTTCATTTTAGTCGATGGGCTTTACGCGATGATTGGTGGGCGCAACATAGGCGATCAGTACTTTTTAGAAACCTATGATGGCGGGATTGTTAAAGATCGCGATGTGCTTATTATTAATACCGCTGAACCTTCTAGCGAACAAAGTGTCTTAGCTTCGTTTGAAGCGCATTTTGACACACTTTTCAACCACGATTACACCGTACAAAGAGAGTTCCGATTGTCTAGAGCACGCCAACGCTTGGTGGATGAGCGTAAAGGCGAACTTTTAAGACAGCTTGCGGTGATTCGTGACGAATTCCCGTTTTATTTCGGTGAACCGATTGATTGGTTGGGCATGAGTGATCCGACCAACCAGATTACCTTAGTGATAAATCCCATTGAGCGTCGACCCCACGAACCCACAATGCTTGGACTGATCGCACAACTCATGCAAGAAGCAGAAGATAGAGTGGTGATACAATCACCCTATATTATTCCTAGTCGCAGCATGCGCCGGGTCATCGATTTTGAAGTGTCAGCGACGGTGAAAGCACTCACGAACTCCTTTCATTCATCACCAAACTATTTTGCGATGGCAGGTTACTGGAAACACAGAGATCGCTTAATGGATGAGCTTGATCACCTTTATGAGTATCAAGGCCCTGGGTCGATCCATGGAAAATCGTATGTGTTTGATGATCGCTTAAGCATCGTCGGGTCCTTTAATATGGACGCAAGAAGTAGTTTTCTTAGCACTGAGAGTATTGTGATCATTGACAGTGAGACCTTTGTCCGAACGCTCGACGAACGCTTTTTAGCGCTCATCGAAGATAGTTATCCTGTCAATCAAAGGCATGAGCTGTGGGCGGTTCATCTTGAACAAACGCAACAACCGCATTGGCAAAAGCTTTGGATGATACGCGTTTTAGGGGTGTTATTTTACCCTTTAGATGCGCTCTTATAACAGCTTTATAAAGGGTTTAAGGGCCATTTATGACATTATTATTAATCATGAGCATTTAACCTATTCATTCATTTGGTCAATGTTATAATAAGCATACATTAAACACATTAGGAGGGTCATTATGGCTTCAGCAGCAGCACCTGCAAAGGATAAGTTGTCGTTTACCAGTCTCATTCGTTTTAATAAGATCATGGGGTCTGTGCATTTAGTGCAAGGGACACTCATGATGATTTTTGCGTTGTTTATTTACCCGAACTTAGATTTAACGGGGACCGGCCCACAAACGTTTACGATCCCGGTGGTGGGAAATTATTTAGAGTTTGTTGCAGGCGAAGGGTTAGTTTTAACCCAAACCGACACACTCTTTGAGCTTCCCTTCTTACCACTCACGGCAAGCTTTTTACTCATTTCAGCGTTGTTCCACTTTATCATTGCCATCCCTTACAAAGAAAAGTATGTCGCAGACTTAGGTCAAGGCATCAACAAACTTCGTTGGTATGAGTATGCGTTAAGTTCGTCCTTGATGATTGTGCTCATTTCATCTCTGTTTGGCGTCCGTGACATTGCGGTCTTTGCGCTCATTGCTTTATCGAACGCAGCGATGAACCTCTTCGGCTTAGACATGGAGCTTTTAAATGCGGGCAGTTCTAAAGAAGGTAAGAAAACTAACTGGCTGCCGTTCATCTTTGGATCGGTCATCGGCTTAGCGCCTTGGGTCGCGATTGCGTTTTATATTGGGGTCAACCCGAACCTTGATCAAGTACCAGGTTTTGTTTGGGCGATTTTAGCCACGTATTTCATCGCGTTTAATACCTTCCCTGTCAACATGTGGTTACAATACGCCGGCATCGGCAAGTTCAAAAACTATCTTTACGGCGAACGTGGCTACATCATCTTATCACTCGTCGCAAAATCTCTCTTAACTTGGCTTGTCTTATTCGGTGCTTTCCAACCGTAAACCAGCCTTTCCTAAAGCTTTAACCCACTGGGTTAAGGCTTTTTTTAAGCACAAGATTCGGTAGAATCAAGCCGTGTTTCATGGTACACTATAGAAAGTAAATGAAGGGACGTGTAGACATGCAAGCACAAGTACAAAAAGGTCAAGAAATTCTCTTAACCATTAAACGTTTAGGCATCAATGGTGAGGGGATTGGCTATTACAAACGACAAGCGGTGTTTGTCGATGGCGCGATTCCCGATGAACAAGTGATTGTGAAAATTAATGAACTTAATAAAGGCTATGCGCGTGGCGAACTTATTGGCATTAAGGAAAAAGCTGAGACACGTACGAAGCCGTTTTGTCGTCATTTTGGCACGTGTGGAGGCTGTCAGCTTCAACACATCGTCTTGAACGAACAATATCGCTTAAAACAAGACATGTTGGTTCAGTCGATTGAACGGTATACCAAACTTGATGTTTCTAAAATAAACTTATTACCCTTTGACGCCGATCATCAAGATCGTTTTTACCGTCATAAAGCGCAAATGCCGGTACGTAACACGAAACAAGGCTTGATGACCGGTCTTTATAAGAAAAACTCCCAAGAACACGTCGATGTGCCTTCGTGTCCTGTGCAAGATAAACGCATCAATGAAGTCAATCAAGCCGTCTTAAAGCTCGCGCATGAACATGGCGTACGAGCGCTTGATCCAAAGACCTTTCAAGGGTTGTTGCGCTACTTAGTCACGCGAGTTTCTAAAGCCACTGGCGAGATTCAAGTCACCCTTGTCGTCAGCATCTACAACCACGCCTTAAAAACCTTAGCTCAAGACATTTTAGCGCTTGAGGGCGTCGTAAGTGTCGCCATCAGTAAAAATCATTCGATTAAAAACGTCGGGATTTTTGGTGACAGCTTTGAAATTTTAGCGGGCCAAGAAACCATTGAAGAAGCGATGGGCGAGATTCGTTATCAACTGACCCCTAAAGCTTTTTTCCAGCTGAACCCTGAAGTGGCGAAACAGATGGTTGATTATGTCGTGACTTTACTGGATTCAAAAGATCAAACGCTACTCGATTTATACACGGGCTCTGGCGCGATTGCGCTTTACTTAGCGAAATACTTTAAAAACGTCGTGGGTATTGACGCTTCGAAAGCGTCCATTGACGCCGCAACAGCCAACGCGAAACTCAATGCACTTGATCATGTAAGTTTCTTAGAGTCCGATGCGGCGTTGGGTATGCATCAACTCGATCAACAAGGCCATACCTTTACAACGGCTATCTTTGATCCACCAAGGACCGGCCTTGATGATAAGGTCATTGATCGTTTGTTAAGACAACCGATTAAAAAACTAATTTACGTCTCTTGTAACCCATCGACGCTCGCGAAAGATCTGAATCAACTTTCTAAAAAATACGACGTAATATCAGTTAAACCATTTGATATGTTCCCACACACAGCACATGTTGAAAGTGTCACATTGCTTTCATTAAAAACAGCTTAACAAAGTTTTCAAATAATAGAATAAGAAGCATCTAACCTCCTAAAATAGGGTTAAATGCTTCTTTTTTTACTTTTTGTGCAATGTAGAAACATACAAAAATCGTTGTGGAAACATCGATTTTCTAATAAATAGTATCACTAAAA
>LFIK01000425.1_pt1 | contig 31645 bp, 28 predicted proteins | sample 643401 | NCBI WGS metagenome assembly LFIK01 (sample SAMN03777447, study PRJNA286221) | soda lake metagenome | biome: soda lake; feature: Kulunda steppe; material: water; isolation source: sample T5-Br brine of Lake Tanatar-5 | place: Russia: Kulunda steppe | collected 2010-07
ACGGCGGAGCCGCTCGAGCCGGGGCTGGGCCTTGCGACGATCATTGGCGCCGTGGGCGGCGTGATCGTGGTCTTCACCGTGCCGATGCTCGACAAGCTGAAGATCGACGATGTCGTCGGCGCGATCCCGGTGCACCTGTTCGCGGGGATCTGGGGCACGCTCGCCGTGGTGCTGTCGAACTCGGATGCAAACATCGTCAGCCAGGTCATCGGCATCCTCGCCATCGGCGCCTTCATGGCCGGTGCCTCGGCGATCGTCTGGGCGATCCTGAAGATGACGATGGGCATCCGTGTCAACGAGGAGGCGGAAATCTCCGGTCTCGACACGAGCGAGCTCGGCATGGAGGCCTACCCGGACTTCACCAAGGCCTGATCGCGGCAGGCCGCACACGGGGCCGGGTCCTGCGGGGCCCGGCCCTTTGCGTTGCAGCGACACATACGCGCCTGCGGCTCAAACGCGCGGCGGTCGACCGGTCCATGACACGGCCGCGCGGCGCAGCGCAGCCGCACAAGGGCGGCGCGATCAGCGCAGCTCGGCCACGATCGCACCGGCGACGCGGCCGATGTCGCCCTCGCGGAGCCCGGCGACATTGATCCGCCCGTCGCCGATCACATAGATCCCATGCGCCGCACGCAGCCGCTCCACCTGTTCCGGATCCGCGCCGATGAGCGAGAACATCCCGCGCTGCGCGGCCAGGCATCCGAACCGGTCCGATCCGCTCGCCGCGCGCAGGGCATCGGCGAGCGCGGCGCGCAACCGCGCGAGGCGCAGCCGCATCGCCTCGAGCTCCTGCGCCCATTGCGCGCGCAGTGCGGCGTCGGTGAGGATCGTCGTGACCACCCGCGCGCCGTGATCGGGCGGAAAGGCATAGCTTTCGCGGTTGAGCGTCGCGAGCGTCGCCGCGGCACCGTCGCGGATCCCGGCATCCGCGCAGACCGCGAGCACGCAGCCGACCCGCTCGCGGTAAAGCCCGAAACTCTTCGACCCGCTCGCCGCGATCAGCACCTCGGGCAAGGCCGCCGCGAGCAGCCGCAGCCCCGCCGCATCCGCACTCGGCCCCTCGGCAAAGCCGAGATACGCCATGTCGACGAGCGGCACCGCCCCGCGCCGCTCCAGCAGAACGGCGAGATCCGACCAGTCCCCTTGCGTCAGGTCCGCCCCGGTCGGGTTGTGACAGCAGCCATGCAGCAGGACCACGTCGCCCGGTACCGCGCCCTCGAGATCGGCGCGCATTCCGGCGCGGTCGATGCCCCCCGACTCCGCGTCATAGTAGCGGTACTGCACCGGCTCGAGCCCGGCGGCGCGCACGAGGGCGGGGTGATTGGGCCATGTCGGCGCGCTCATCCAGACGCGCGCGCCCGGATTGGCGCGGCCCACCAGCTCGAGGGCCTGGCGCAGCGCGCCGGTCCCGCCCGGCGTCGCCGCCGCCGCGACCCGCTCCGCGGCGACGGCCTCACCCAGGAGCAGATCGCGCATCGCCGCGTGAAAGCCGGGATCGCCCGCGAGGCCCAGATACCCCTTCGTCTCCTGCTCGGCCAGCAGCCGCGCCTCCGCTTCCTGCACCGCCGCCATCACCGGCGTGCGCCCGGCCTCATCGCGATACATGCCCACGCCGAGATCGATCTTGTCCGCGCGCGGATCGTCAGCGAAGGCATGCATGAGCCGGATGATGGGGTCGGGCGTTGCCGATCCGAGCGCGTGCAGCATGGGCGGGGATCCTAGTCGGGCGCGCGCGCGGGATCGTGATCGCGCAGGAGGGTGCGGCTGCGGGTGAACTGGTCTTCGACCTCGAAGCCGTTCGACTGATAGGCGGCCAGTGCGCGCGGATGATCGAGCGAACAGGTCTGCACCGTGAGCCGCTCCAGCCCCGGCCGCTCCCACGCGGTCAGGATCGCGGTGCGCAGCAGGAACCGGCCGAGCCCCTGGCCGATTGCCTGCGGCACCAGCCCGAAATAGGCAAGCTCCGTCTCGCGGGGCGCGCGCGCATCGAGCACGAAAAAGCCGTGCGGCCAGCCATGGCGCAGGAGCGTCCACATCTCGACCGCGGCATCCTCGAGCCAGGCGCGCGTGGTGGCGGGCTCGACACCGTGCAGTTCATCCCAGGCATAATCGCGCCCGACCGTGTCGTAGAGTGCGAGGAAATACCACAGCGGCGGCGTCTCGGCGCGCAGCAGGGTGGCGGGCGCCCCGGCCGGGTGCGGCGGATAGCCATAGCCGGGCCGCCACGTCATCGCGAGCCGCGTGACGCGGTAGGTGACGGTGCTGCCGGCCGGTTGCGCCGGCGTCATCACGACCCCGCCTTGAGATCGCCATACATGCCCCACTCCGCCCATGAGCCGTCATAGAGCGCGTGCCGGGGATGGCCGAGCCGCTCCAGCGCCAGGTTGAGCACCGCCGCGGTCACGCCCGAGCCGCAGCTCGTGATGACCGGCCGGTCGAGCGCGACGCCGGCCTCCTCGAAGGCCGCGCGCAGCGCCTCGGGCGGCTTCATCGTGCCGTCCTCCGCGAGCAGCCGGGTGAAGGGCAGGTTGACCGATCCGGGAATATGTCCGGCGCGCAGCCCCTCGCGCGGCTCCGGCGTCGTGCCGGCAAAGCGTTCGGGCGGGCGGGCATCGACGATCTGCCAGTCGCCGAGCTTGGTCGCCGCGGCGACCTGGGTGACATCCTTGATCATGTGCGCCTGGCGCTGAACGGTGATGTGGCGATCGCGCATCATGGGCGCGACATCCTCGACCTCACGCCCCTCCGCCTGCCACTTGGGAAAACCGCCATCGAGCACCGCGACGCCGGTCTTGCCCATCAGCCGGAACAGCCACCAGACCCGCGCCGCCGAGAATATCCCCATCCCGTCATAGACGACGATCTGGTGCCCGTCGCCCACGCCCATGGCGCGCATGCGGCTGATGAACTTCTCCGGCGGCGGCGCCATGTGCGGCAGCTCGGAGCGGTGATCGGAGATGTCGTCGATGTCGAAGAACCGCGCGCCGGGGATGTGCCCGGCCTCGTATTCGGCGCGCGCATCGCGGTTCATCGCCGGCAGATACCAGGAGGCGTCGAGCACCCGCAAATCGGGGTCGTCGAGATGCGCCGCGAGCCATTCGGTCGAGACGAGCGTTGCGGGGTCATCCTGTGCCACGGTTGCGCCTCCTGTCGATCCCTTCCGGAATTATCCGCCCCACGCGGCGCTGGCAAGCCCGCCGGTCAGCCATGCTCCTTGAGCAGGCGCTGTTTCTGGCGGTTCCAGTCGCGCTTGGCCTCGGTGGCGCGCTTGTCGGTCGCCCGCTTGCCCTTGGCGATGGCGATCTTGATCTTGGCGATGCCGCGATGGTTGAAATACAGCACCAGCGGCACCAGCGTCATGCCCTTCTTGGAGGTGGCCGCCCACATCCGGGCGATCTCGCGCTTGTTGGCGAGCAGCTTGCGGTGGCGGCGGGGTTCGTGGCCGAAGGTCTTGGCCTGCTTGTAGGGGGCGATGTAGCCGTTGATGAGCCACAGCTCGCCGTTCTCGACCGAGGCGTAGCTTTCGGCGATGTTCGCCTGTCCCTCGCGCAGCGATTTGACCTCGGACCCTTCGAGCATGATGCCGCACTCGATATCCTCTTCGATGTGATAATCGAAGCGCGCGCGGCGGTTCTCGGCGATCACGCGGTAGTTCTTGTTGTCGGGTTGGCCAGCCATCACCGACGGGATAGGCCAAGCGCGCCGCCGAGTCCATCGCCGCAGCCGGTCACGGGAGCGCTCAACGCAATCCGAGCAGGCCGAGAACGAAGAGGACGATCACGACCAGCCCGACAAGCCAGATGATTCGGTTCATGCGGCGTCTCCCTCGCAGTGCCTTTGCACTGATCGCGCCGATCCGCGGCGCTGTCCAGCCCGATGGCGGTATGCGCTGCGCCGCGGCCTTGCGACCGCGGCGCGATGTCCCGGATCTCGCCCGGATCAGGCGCGCTGCAGGCGCACCTCGTTGCCGCGCTGGATCACGCGGCATCTCTGGCCCGGCTGGACCGGCTGCGCATCGCGGTCGGTGGCCTGGACGATCACCATGCGCTCGCCGTCCACGGTCGCGGTATATTCCACGCCGAGGCTCGTGCGCTGCGAGTCGTCGATGCGGTCGGCCGCCGCCGCGCCGGTCAGCCCGCCGCCGATCGCGCCCAGCGCCGTCGCGATGCGCTGGCCCGAGCCGCCGCCGACCTGGCTGCCGAGCGCGCCGCCGAGGATCGCCCCCGTCGCGCCGCCGGCGATCTGGCCGGTCGTGGCGCGCCGGTCCGCCGCTGCGCTGTCATCGACGAGCTCGACCCAGCGCGCGCTGGTGACCTGGCAATTGTCGCTCACCGTCATGGCCTGACCCGCCTCGGAGGTGGTGAAGCGGTCCCCGGTCGCCCCCGGCGGCGTATCGCAGGCCGCGAGGCCGAGCATGGCGGCGCAGGACAGGATGATTGTCTTGTTCATGGCGAAGTTCTCCCTTGCATCTTCAGCTTCAACCCGGCGCGCGACGATACGCTCCCGTGCCATCAGGCGAACCTGACGACCGCGTCCGGACTGGACCCGAACAAAGCGCGGGGTCAATTCGTGAAATCTCTAAACCCTCGCGGATCGCCACTGGTTCAGCGGACAACCTATCCGATATATCGCCGTCTTTGCAATCCGCAGGCGTTGCGTGCCCGCGCCGGTGCGGCCTAGGGTGCCGCGATAGGGAGGCGCATGGATCAGTTCGATTACATCATCGTCGGCGCGGGCACGGCAGGCTGCCTGCTCGCCAACCGGCTCAGCGCGCATGCGCGGGTGCTGCTGCTCGAGGCGGGCGGCAAGGATGACTACATATGGGTGCATATCCCGATGGGGTATCTCTACTGTATCGGCAATCCACGCACCGACTGGGGCTTTCGCACCCGCGCCGAGCCGGGGCTGGGCGGGCGCAGCGTGGGCTATCCGCGCGGGCGGGTGCTGGGCGGCTGCTCCTCGATCAACGGGATGCTCTATCTGCGGGGGCAGGCGGCGGATTACGACGGCTGGGCCCAGATGGGCTGCACCGGCTGGGGCTGGGACGAGGTGCTGCCGCTGTTCAAGCGTCACGAGGACTACTTCGACGGCGCCGACGCTGCGCATGGCACGGGCGGCGAGTGGCGGGTCGAGGATCAGCGCCTGCGCTGGCAGGTGCTCGACGATTTCGCCCGCGCCGCCGAGGCCGAGGGAATCCCCCGGGTCGCGGATTTCAACACCGGCGACAATGAGGGGGTGAGCTATTTCAAGGTCAATCAGCGCCGCGGCTGGCGCTGGAACGCGGCGAAGGGGTTCCTGCGCCCGGTGCGCGGGCGCGACACGCTGCGCGTGCTCACCGGCGCGCAATCCGAAAGCGTCATCATCGAGCAGGGGCGCGCCGTCGGCGTGCGCTACCGCAAGGACGGCGCGGTGCAGGAGGCGCGTGCGCAGGCCGAGGTGATCCTGTGCGCCGGCGCGATCGGCACGCCGCAGCTCCTGCAGCTTTCGGGGATCGGGCCGGGCGCGCTCCTGCAGGAGATGGAGATCCCGGTGCAGCGCGAGGCACCGGTGGGCGACAATCTGCAGGATCACCTGCAGATCCGCTGCGCCTACAAGGTGCACGGGGCCAGGACACTCAACACGATAGCGAATTCGCTGCTGGGCAAGGCGCGGATCGGGCTCGAATACGCGCTCACGCGGTCGGGGCCGATGTCGATGGCGCCGTCGCAGCTCGGCGCCTTCGCGCGCTCCTCGCCGGACGTGGCCACCGCCGATCTCGAATACCATGTCCAGCCGCTCAGCCTCGATGCCTTCGGCGAGCCGCTGCACGATTTCGACGCCATCACCGCAAGCGTGTGCCCGCTGCGCCCCGAGAGCCGCGGCCATGTGCGCATCACCGCGCCCGACCCGGCCGCGCATCCCGAGATCGCGCCAAACTACCTGTCAACCGAGGGCGACCGCCGCGTCGCGGCGCGCGCGATCCGGCTGACGCGGCGAATCATGGCCGCCGCACCGATGGCGCCCTATCGCCCCGAGGAATTCCGCCCCGGCCCCGATACCCAGACCGACGCCGACCTCGCGGCGGCGGCGGGGCGGATCGGAACCACCATCTTTCACCCGGTCGGAACCGCGCGCATGGGCGCCGATCCCGGCTCGGTCGTCGATCCGCAGCTGCGCGTGCGCGGTGTCACGGGTCTGCGCGTGGCGGATGCCTCGGTGATGCCCACGATCACCAGCGGCAACACCAATGCGCCCACGCTGATGATCGCGGAGAAGGCCGCAGAGCTGATCGCCGGGCGCCGGTGATCAAACCGGCGGTGCGCGGCGCACGTGCCCCCGCGAAGGGCACGCATTGCGGCGTGGCGCTCACTGCGCCGCCGTCGGACAAGTGGCGACCCCGGCAGGACTCGAACCTGCAACCTATCCCTTAGGAGGGGATTGCTCTATCCGGTTGAGCTACGGGGCCCCATTCCCTTTTCGCGCCTCGCACGCCGCCGTGCAAGGGGTGCGAGGCGGTGTCTTGGCCGAGACGCGTGGCCGCGCTAACACTGGGCCACGGACTTTTGACGAGGAGCCGACGTGACCGAAGATACCTCTGCCCCACGGCGCGGCCTCACCCTGCGCGACGTCTCTGAAGCCAGCGGCGTCAGCGAAATGACCGTCAGTCGTGTGTTGCGCGATCGCGGCGATGTCAGCGCCCCGACACGCGAGCGCGTGCTCGAGGCGGCCAGGCGGCTCGGCTATGTGCCCAACAAGATCGCCGGCGCGCTCGCCTCGCAACGGGTCAATCTCGTCACCGTGGTCATTCCGTCACTGTCGAACATGGTCTTTCCCGAGGTTCTGGGCGGAATCTCCGCCGCGCTCGAGGGGACCGGGCTGCAACCCGTCGTCGGGGTGAGCCACTACGCCGCGGAGCGTGAGGAGAGGGTGCTCTACGAGATGCTGTCCTGGCGTCCGTCGGGCGTGATCCTCGCGGGGCTCGAGCACACGGACGCGGCGCGACGGATGCTGACGAATGCGGGTATTCCCGTCGTCGAGATCATGGATGTCGATGGCGAGGCGATCGACTCCGTGGTCGGGATCTCGCATCGCCGCGCGGGGCGCGAAATGGCCGATGCGATCGTCGCGGCGGGGTATCGGCGCATCGGGTTTCTCGGCAGCCAGATGCCCGACGATCACCGTGCACGCAAGCGGCTCGAGGGGTTTCGCGAGGGGCTCGCGGCGGCGGGGATCGAGGTCGCCGAGACCGCGTTCTATTCCGGGGGGTCCGCCCTCGCTAAGGGGCGGCAGATGACCGAGGAGATCCTCGCGCGCGAGCCCACGCTCGATTTTCTGTATTACTCCAACGACATGATCGGTGCCGGGGGGCTGCTGCACTGTCTGGAGGCGGGGCTCGACGTGCCGGGAACGATCGGACTTGCGGGCTTCAACGGGCTCGAGATCCTCGAGGGAATGCCGCGACGGCTCGCGACAATGGATGCCTGCCGTCGCGAGATCGGCGAACGCGCCGCACAGATGGTCGCGGGAACGAGCCCCTCCGGCCTCGTCGGTGGCGAGCGGGTCGCCTTGTCGCCGGTGCTCGAGCGGGGCGACACGATCCGCGACGCCTAACGCGCCACCGCGCCGCGCAGCTCGTCCATCAGTTCCGACAGCGCGTCGATGTAACGGTCATTCGTCAGCCGGCCGTCATCGTCGAACTGCTCGGCGGCGTGAGCCACGAGCAGCTCCGGCCCCGGCAGCAGCCGCGGGCGGAACGGGTTGAGCGCAAGGCGCATCGCATATTGCGCGCGCGCCCCGCCGGCGCGCCCCGCCGTCGCCGACATGATCGCCAGCGGCTTGTCGCGCCAGACCGGCCCCTTGACCCGGCTCAGCCAGTCGAGCGCGTTCTTGAGCACGCCGCTGATCGACTGGTTGTATTCCGGCGCAGCGATCACGACCGCATCCGCCATGCGGACCCGGTCGGCGAGCTCGGTGACCGCGCCGGGCAGGCCATCCGCCTCGAGATCGCCATCATAGAGCGGCAGGCGCAGATCGCCGTCGAGATGGTGCGCCGGCTCGAAATGGCGCACCGCTTCGACCATGAGCTTGCGGTTGAAGGAGCCGGCGCGCAGCGCGCCGCAGAGCGTGGTCAGGGTCAGCTCGGTCATGTCGCTTCCGTAATGGTTCCGGCCGCCACCTAATCCCGCCCCGCCCGCGGACAAGCATCGCGTGGTGCCGGGCGGCGATGATGTCGCGCGATCGCGCCGGCGCACGAATTCGCAGTCGCTTGCCCTCGCCCTTCGCGTGACGCAAGGTCGCGACCGGAAAAGGGAGGGACAGCATGCTTCGGCACGGCGGACGCGTACTGACGGATCAACTGGAGCTTCAGGGGGTGCGTCGGGTCTTCTCGGTGCCCGGGGAGAGTTTTCTCGCAGCACTCGACGGGCTGCATGACAGCGGCATCGCGAACGTCGTGTGCCGGCACGAGGGGGGCGCCGCCATGATGGCCGACGCGCATGGCAAGCTTACCGGCACCCCCGGCATCGCCTTCGTGACCCGTGGACCCGGCGCGAGCAACGCCGCCGCCGGCATCCACATCGCGCGCCAGGATTCGACGCCGATGATTCTCTTCGTCGGTCAGGTCGATCGCGGCAGCCGCGACCGCGAAGCCTTTCAGGAGCTCGACTACCGCGCCGTTTTCGGCTCGCTGGCGAAATGGGTCGGCGAGATCGACACCGCCGAGCGGCTGCCCGAATATGTCAGTCGGGCCTTTCATGTCGCGCAGTCGGGGCGGCCGGGTCCTGTCGTGCTCGCGCTGCCGGAGGACATGCTCTCGCAGGAGGTGACGGTGTCGGATCTGCCGGCGCGCGCGCCGCCCGTCGAGACCGTCGGCGACGCGGCGATCGACGCGATTCTCGCGCGCCTCGTGCGCGCGGCTCGGCCGCTCGTGATCGTCGGCGGGTCGATCTGGTCGCGCAACGCGGCGCAGGACGTGGCGCGCTTTGCCGAGGCCTGGAACCTGCCCGTCGCGGTGAGTTTTCGCCGGCAGGACCGGATGGACAACCGGCATCCCAATTACGTCGGCGATCTCGGCGTCGGGATGAATCCCAGCCTCGCGGCGCGGATGAGCGAGGCGGATTGTCTGCTGGTGATCGGCTCGCGGCTCGGCGATGTGCCGACGGGGGGCTATACGCTGCTCGACCCGGCACGGGCCGACAAGACGCTGATCCATGTGCATCGCGACCCGGACACCCCCGGCGAGGTGCACCGCCCCGATCTTTCCATCGCCGCCGCGCCGACCGAGATCGTCGCGCGGCTCGCGCGGCGCTCGCCGCCCTCGCCGCGCGGCTGGTCTGGCTGGACGCGCGCGGCGCGCGCCGACTACGAAGCCTGGACGATCCCGATGGAGACCCCCGGCGACGTCAAGCTCGAGGAGGTTGTGGTCTGGCTGTCGACGACGCTGCCCGACACCGCGATCGCCACCAACGGCGCGGGCAACTACGCCGCCTGGGTGCATCGCTATTTCCGCGCGCGCAGCTATCCGGGCCAGCTCGCGCCGACCTCGGGCAGCATGGGCTACGGCCTTCCCGCCGCCATCGCCGCCAAGCTCGAACACCCCGAGCGCACCGTGGTGTGCTTCGCCGGCGATGGCTGTTTCCAGATGACGCTCAACGAGTTCTCCACCGCGCGCCAGCACGGCGCGGCGGTGATCGTGGTCCTTTGCAACAACGGCCATTACGGCACCATCCGGATGCACCAGGAAAAGACCTATCCGGGACGGGTGAGCGGGACCGCGCTGTTCAATCCCGACTATGCCGCCCTCGCCGCGGCCTATGGCGGGCATGGCGAACGCGTCACGCGCAGCGATGCCTTCCCGGCGGCGTTCCGGCGCGCCGAGGCGTCGGGGCTGCCCGCGATCATCGAGCTCGCGCTCGACCCCGAGGCGCTGTCGCCCGCCCTCACGATGAGCGCGGCGCGCGGTCCGCGACGCTGATGCGGCCGCCCGCGGGGCTGACGGGGGCGCTGCGCGCGGCGGGTCTGGTGGAGGACGCGCCATGGCAGACCCTGCGCGGCGGCCGCAGCAACCGCCTCTGGCGCGTGGGCGCGCGGGTCGTCAAGCTCTACCGGCCGGGCGGGCATGTGAGCCCGCTCTTTGCGAATGCGCCGCATGCCGAGGCGGCGGTGCTCGACCACCTGGCGGGCACCGGCCTCGCGCCGCGGCTGCGCGGGCGGGTGGCGACGCCGGCGGGCGATTGCGTCGTCTATGATCACGTGCCCGGAGCGAGCTGGCGCGCGGGGGCGGCGCCGGTGGGACGGCTGCTCGCGCGGCTTCACGCGCTGCAAGGTCCCGAGCTCGAGGACGATCCGGGCGGGGCCGCGCGGTTGATCCGGCAGACCCGCGCGATGCTCGTGGCCTGCGGCGGCGCGGCCGCGCGGCGGCTCGCGGCGCAGGCGCCCCGGCCGGCGGGCCCGCCGCTGCGACGGCTGGCGCTCGTGCATGGCGACGCGGTGCCCGGCAACGTGATCGCTACGCCCCGTGGCCCGGTGCTGATCGACTGGCAGTGCCCGACACGGGGCGATCCGTGCTCGGACCTCGCGCTGTTCCTGTCGCCGGCGATGCAGCATCTCTATCGGGGCCGCCCGCTCGCCGCCGCCGAGCGCGCCGCGTTTCTCGCCGCCTATGGGGGTCTGCCGACGCGGATGCGGTATCGGGCGCTGGCGCCGCTGTTGCACTGGCGCATCGCCGCGCATTGCCTGTGGCGCGCGCGCCGGGGCGCGCCGGGCTATCGCCGGGCCTTCGATCTCGAACGCGCGGCCCTGGCGCGCGGCGTCTGAACGCCGCTCAGCCGCCCGCGATACCCTGCCACTCGCGCAGCCGCGCAACATAGCGCGCCAGCGTGTCCACCTCGAGATTGACACGATCGCCCACCGCGGCGTCGCCCCAGGTCGTCACCGTCTTCGTGTGCGGAATGATGTTGATGCCAAAGGTCGCGCCGTCGACCTCGTTGACCGTCAGCGAGGTGCCGTCGAGCGCGACCGACCCCTTGGGCGCGATGAAACCGGCAAGATGATCGGGGGCGCGGAAGGTCATGCGGGTGCTGTCACCCTCGTCGCGCAGTCCCACGATCTCGGCCGTGCCGTCGACATGACCCGAAACGATATGGCCGCCGAGTTCGTCGCCCACCCGCAGCGCGCGCTCGAGATTGACGCGCGCGCCCGGCGCCCAGTCCGAAAGGCCCGTCAGCGACACGGTTTCGGCCGAAACATCCACCGCGAACCAGCCGCCCTCCTCCGACCCCGTCGCCACCACCGTCAGGCAGACACCGTCGCAGGCGATGGAGGCGCCGATGTCGATGCCGGAGACGTCATACCCCGTGGCGATGACGGCGCGCATGTCACCGCGCTGCTCGAGCGCGCTGATACGGCCGATATCGGTGATGATGCCCGTGAACATGCGTGTCTCCTTTCGGTTTCGCCTAGCTCGCGCGGCGCCGGCGCGCAAGGGCGGCGCGGCGACTGCGTCACCGTGGCATGGGCGCCGCGCCGCGCCGATGCGTTAACGAAGTGTTTAGTATGTTCTTGGAGCCGCGCAAAAACGCGTGCTAAATCTCTGAAATCCGGTGATTCGCGCCGGGCCGACACGCAATGAGGGGCGGCGCCTTCGCGCAGCGCCCCAGCAGCGAGCGAGACGCACGATGCCAGAGCGCCGGCGGGACCTGTGACATGATGCATCTACGCCCCCAGCGGCGGAACGTCCTGTTCCTGCAAGGCCCGCACGGGCCGTTCTTTCGCGCGCTATCGGACATGCTGCGTGCGGCCGGATGCCGGACCTGGCGCGCGGGCTTCAATCAGGGCGACCGGGCCTTCTGGCCGGACGCCGACAGCTACATTCCCCATGATGACGGACCGCAGGACTGGCCCGACCATTTCGCCGCGCTGATCACCCGGCTCGGTCTGACGGATATCGTCATCTACGGCGATGCGCGGCCGGTGCATGCACAAGCCGTGGAGATCGCGCGCGCCGCGGGCCTGACGATCCATGTCTTCGAGGAGGGCTACCTGCGCCCCTACTGGATCACCTATGAGCGCGGCGGCTCGAACGGCAATTCGCGGCTCATGCGGCTGTCGATCGACGACATGCGCGCCGCGATCGACCGTGACGCGGTCGAGCTGCCCGATGCCCCGGCGCGCTGGGGCGACATGCGCCAGCACGTCTTCTACGGCGCCCTCTACCACGCGATGGTGCTCGCCGGGAACCGCCGCTACCGCAAAATGCCGCCGCACCGCGCGCTCACCGTCGCGCAGGAGTTGCAGCTCTATCTGCGCCGGCTCGCACGGATGCCGCTGCATGCGGTCGAGCGGGCGCTGGCGACGCGTCGGGTCCGCCATGGCGGCTTCCCCTATCATCTCGTGCTGTTGCAGCTCGAACACGATGCGAGCTTTCAAAGCTACAGCCCCTACGCCTCGATGACCGAATTTCTCGATGTCTGCGTGGCCGAGTTCGCCGCCGGCGCGCCGGGCCATCACCATCTGGTCTTCAAGGCGCATCCGCTCGAGGATGGCCGCGTGCCCCTGCGCCGCCATATTCGGCGGCTGGCGCGCGCGCACGGCGTCGCCGAGCGGGTGCATTTCGTGCGCGGCGGCAAGCTTGCCGGGCTGCTCGACCACGCCCGCAGCGCGGTGACGGTCAATTCGACCTCGGGTCAGCAGGCGCTGCTGCGCGGGCTGCCGCTCAAGGTGTTCGGCGATGCGGTCTATGCCAAGCCCGAATTCGTCTCCGATCAGCCGCTTGCGGCCTTCTTCGCGCGCCCGGATCGCCCGGATGCCCAGGCCTACCGCGTATTCCGCCACTACCTGCTCGAAACATCGCAGGTGCCCGGCGGGTTCTACTCGGCGCGCGGACGGCGGCGGGCGCTGCGCCGGGTCGTCGACATGATGCTCGCCCCGATGGACCCTTACGATGCGTTGCGCGCCGGACACTCGGATCCGCGCGCGTATCTTGCCACCGTTTCCTGAGGCCCCATGACAGAACACGCCATCAATACAGGAGATAATCGACAGTCGACCGACATTCGCGGTCCGGCCGGGACAATGCACTGGCGTTATTCCGATTTTAACGCTAGTGTCGCGATAAGGTCGCCAAAGAATGCGACCGTACAGTTGAGGAGCATGAGGCAGTGAATAACATGGCGATGAGCAGCGCCAGGTTCAGTGCCGTGTTCGTTCTGGCAACGGCGGTCGCAGCCTGCGGTCTGCCGCGTGCGGGACCGGACCGGGACGAATTACTGGCGAGCGATTTCGAGCAGGGCGGGGACACCCATATTGTCGCTGTCGACCAGCGCGTGAACAGCGCGGCTGCGGAGATGGCGCGAAGCGGCTTCACCGAGTCCTTCCGCAACGTCCCGACCAAGGGGCCGGACACCATCAATCGCGGCGACGTGCTGGGTTTGGTGATCTTTGAAAACGTCACCGAAGGCTTGTTCGCCGGCTCCGAGGGGGGGCCCGGCGCACTCGAGCAGGTGCAGGTGGATGATGACGGATTCATCTTCATCCCCTATGCCGGGCGCATCCGCGCCGCCGATCGCACCCCTGAGCAGTTGCGCCGGATCATCACGGAACAGCTCGACGCGCAGACACCCGATCCGCAGGTCATCGTCAAGCGGGTCGCCGGCGACGGCGCGACGGTTTCGGTCTCCGGCGATGTCGTCGGCCAGGGCGTCTTCCCGATCGAGCGGCCGACACTGCGGCTGACGGCGATGCTCGCCGAGGCGGGCGGCGCGTCGGTGCCCGCCGAAGCCGCGCAGGTCTCGATCACCCGCGACGGCCGGCGCGAGAGCGTCTGGCTGACCGATCTTTACGAGAATCCGAGCTTCGACATCGCGCTGCGCGACCAGGATCGCATCATCATCGAGGAGGACCGGCGGTCCTTCACGGTGATGGGGTCGACCGGCCGCCAGAACCGCGTGCCGTTCGAGACCCCGACGATCTCCGCGATGGAGGCGCTGTCACTCGTGGGCGGGTTGAGCACCAATGTCGCCGACCCGACGGGTGTCTTCGTACTGCGCGAGGAGCCGGCGCATATCGCCAACAAGGTGCTGCAACGCGACGACATCACCGGGCCGCGGCGCTTCGTCTACGTCATCGACCTGACCGAACCGGGAGGGATGTTCAACGCGCGCGATTTCGACATCCGCGACGAGGATACGGTTTACGTGACCGAGGCGCCCTTCGTGAGCTGGCAAAAGCGCATCAGCGCGCTGACCGGCTCGCTTGGGACGGCGTCCCAGGTCCAGAGCGCGATCCCGGATTGACCCATGGCACAGTCAATCGGGATGTCGCTCCACGCCTTCACGGGCGGAGTGATCCGCCCCTCACGGGTCCGCCGCATACTCGAGGCGGCGGGCCACGAAATCCGGTTCGGATGGCCCGGGCCCGGCGGACGCGTCGCCGTATGGGGGCGCAGCGCCCCCGCAAGGCGGGGTGAATGGGTCGCCGCGCGCAGCGGCGCCACGCTGGTGCGCATCGAGGATGCGTTCATCCGCTCGGTCAAGCCGGGGTATTTTGGCGATCCGACGATCGGCCTGCTGATCGATCCGGGGGGGGGCGTGCATTTCGACGCCACGGGCCCGAGCGCGCTCGAACAGCTCCTCGCCTCGCACCCGATGGACGGGGCGGCGCTCGAGCAGCGCGCGCGCGACGGCATCGCCCGGCTCATCGAGGCGGATCTGTCGAAATACAACGCCCACGATCCGGGCCTCGCGGCGCCGGAGCCGGGCTACATCCTCGTCATCGACCAGGTGCGCGGCGATGCGGGGATCCGCTATGGCGGCGCGGATGAGCGCAGCTTCCGGCAGATGCTCAACGCCGCGCTCGACGAGAACCCCGGCGCGCGGGTGGTCATCAAGACGCATCCCGAAACCGTCGCGGGACAACGCCTCGGCCATTACGGCCGCGGCAGCGTCGGCGGGCGGGTCTCGCTGCTCGAGGACCCGGTCTCGCCGTGGGCGCTTCTGAAGGGGGCGCAGGCCGTCTATACGGTGTCCTCGCAGCTCGGCTTCGAGGCGATCCTGGCCGGGCACCGGCCCCGCGTCTTCGGCCAGCCTTTCTATGCCGGCTGGGGGCTGACCGACGACGCCCAGCCGATTCCGCGCCGCGGCCGGGCGCTGAGCCGAACGCAGCTCTTTGCCGGGGCGATGCTGCTGGCACCGACCTGGTATGACCCCTGCCGCGACCGGATCTGCGACTTCGAGACGGCCGTGGACCACATGGAGGCGGAGGCGCGCGCCTTTCGCGAAGACCGCTTCGGCCATGTGGCGGTCGGGGTCCGGATGTGGAAACGCGGCCCGCTGCAGCGCATCTTCGGCGGCACGCGCAAGCTGCGCTTCGCCGACAAGCCCGCCCAGGCCGTCGAACATGCGCGCCACGACGGGCGCGACATCGCCGTGTGGGCCAGCAAGGAGCCGCGCGGCCTCGCGGCCGACGCCGCGCGTGCCGGGGTCCGGATGCGGCGGATCGAGGACGGGTTCCTGCGCTCCAAGGGCCTCGGCGCGGAGCTCACCCCGGCGCTGTCGCTCGTGTGCGACGATCTCGGCATCTACTACGACCCGCGCCGCGAAAGCCGGCTTGAACGCCTCGTCATCGACCCGGCCCCGCCGGGCGCGGAGGCCCGCGCCGCGCGCCTCATCAAGGCGCTGGTGGAGGCGGGCCTGTCGAAATACAACACCGGCGATGCCGTGTTGCCGCAGCTACCCGCCGGCTGCCGCATTCTCGTTCCGGGGCAGGTCGAGGACGACGCGTCGCTGCGCACCGGCGGCGGCACGGTGCGGCGCAATCTCGATCTGCTGCGGCGCACCCGCGCCGAGAATCCCGACGCGGTGATCCTCTACAAGCCGCATCCGGATGTCGAAGCGGGGCTGCGAGACGGGGACGTGCCGCGCGAGGCGGCGCTGGAGCATGCGGACATGGTCCTCGAGCGCATCGATCCCGCCGCGCTGCTCGCGCAGGTCGATGCGGTCTGGACGATGACCTCGGCGATGGGTTTCGAGGCGCTGATCCGCGGCCGCGCGGTGACCTGTCTCGGCGCGCCCTTCTATGCCGGCTGGGGGCTGACGCGCGATCTCGGCCCGGTGCCGCAACGGCGCCGGGCGGTCCGGCCGAGCCTCGCCAAGCTCGTTCATGCCGCGCTCATCGCCTATCCGCGCTACTTCGACCCGGTGAGCGGGCGGCCCTGCACGCCCGAGGTCGTCGCAGAGCGGCTCGCCGCGGGGGCGGTGCCGGCGGAGGGGCGGCTCAACCGCGGCCTCGCACGCCTGCAAGGGGTCTTCGCGAGCCACGCGCATCTTTGGCGTTGATCGCGACGGCGGGGGCAGTTGCGCCCCCGCCACGGCGATCAGGCCCGGGACCAGCGATGCAGAACGTCGCCCCCGATCGGCCTCAATTCGATCAGATCGAAACGCGGCGCCTGCGCGAGCCCCGCGAGCCGAAGCGGGCCGATCGCCGGCCGGCCGTCCGCGCCGAGCGCACATCCCGCGGTAAAGCCGACGAGTTCGTCGACGCAGCCCGCCGAGAGCAGCGCGGCGGCGAAGCGACCGCCCCCCTCGCAGAACACCCGCGTCAGCCCGCAATCGCCGAGAGCTGCGAGCACATCGCGCGGATGCAGCCCGCCCTCCGGCTCCGCCGGCACCGGCAGCAGCCGCGCGCCCCGATCGGCCCAGCGCGCCCCGCGCGCCGCACCGCTGCGGTTCGGGGCATGCACGAGCCAGAGCGGCACGTCACCGGCGCTCGCCGCGAGCCGCCCGTCTTCGGGCAGATCGAGCCCCGCCGACACCACGACGCGGACCGGCTGATGCCCGATCCCGAGCCCGCGCACAGTCAGCATCGGATCATCCTGGCGCGCCGTCCCGCCGCCCACGAGCACCGCATCATGGCGCGCGCGCTCGGCATGCACATGGCGCCGCGCTGCAGGTCCGGTGATCCACTGGCTCTCGCCGTCGGCCGTCGCGATGCGCCCATCGAAGCTTGTCGCGAGCTTGAGCGTCACCATCGGCCGTCCCTGCGCGATCCGCGTCAGAAAGCCCCGTTGGACGTGCGCGGCCTCCTCGGCGAGGACACCGCAAGTCAGCGAAATACCGGCGCCGCGCAGCATGGCGTGCCCGCGCCCGGCGACCCGTGGATCCGGATCCTCGATCGCGCTGACCACCCGCGTCACGCCCGCCGCAATCAGCGCCTCGGCGCAGGGCGGCGAGCGTCCGTGATGCGCGCAGGGTTCGAGGCCGGCATAGAGCACGGCCCCTTGCGCCGCCGCTCCGGCCTGGTGCAGGGCGACGATCTCACCATGCGGACGCCCGCCCGGCTGGGTCCAGCCCCGCCCGATCACGCGCCCGGCGCGAACGATCACGCATCCGACGGCGGGGTTGGGCCAGGTCCGGCCGAGCCCGCGCGCGCCCAGCGACAGGGCAAGGCGCATGAACCGGGCATCGTCAGCGGCCGTCACTCCTCGTCCTGCGCCTGCGGGCGAAGCTCGGAAACGAAGCGGTCGAAATCCTCGACCGCCTGGAAATTCTTGTAAACGCTGGCGAAACGGACATATCCGACGGTATCGATGCGCGCGAGCGCCTCCATCACGATCTCGCCGATGACGCGCGACGGGATATCGACATCGCCCATGCTCTCGAGCCGCCGCACCACGCCCGAGATCATCTGATCGATGCGCTCGGGGTCAATCGGGCGCTTCTGCATCGCGATGCGGACCGAACGCTCGAGCTTGTCGCGATCGAAGGGTTCGCGCTTGCCGCTCGACTTGACGACGACGAGATCACGCAGCTGCACGCGCTCATAGGTGGTGAAGCGCCCGCTGCAGGCCGCACAGAAGCGCCGCCGGCGAATCGCGACATGCTCCTCGGCCGGGCGCGAGTCCTTGACCTGGGTTTCCAGGTTTCCGCAGAACGGGCAGCGCATGTGCTCTCCCTCGCCATCGGGCCGGCCATCACCACATTCACTATAGGGAAACCTCCAGCGATTGGGTAGGGAAAAAACCGGCCGCAATATCTTGGGGTTGGCGCGATCCTGGCCGGCGCCCGGATCCGGGTGGGGCGCAGGCGCCGTCATCGTCGACGTCGTGCCTGGATCGGGGCGCGGCACGGGGCTTGCCGTATGCCGCCGTGGCGTGCTCGGATGTGGGCGACAGTCAGGGAGCGGCAGATGAGCGAGGAAGATGCACGCCATGTTCGGATCACGGGTCGGGTGCAGGGGGTCGCCTTCCGCGCATGGACCCAGCGGCGCGCGCTGGCACTCGGCCTGCGCGGCTGGGTGCGCAACGAGCCGGACGGGACGGTGACCGCGCTCATGGCGGGGCCGAAGGCGGACATGGCCACGATTCTCCGGGATCTCGGCGACGGCCCCGCGGCGGCCTCGGTCACTGCGGTCGAGAGCGAGCCGGCCGACCCTGACGCGGTGCCGGACGGGTTCGAGATCACCGGCTGAGCCTCGGCTCAGCGCGCGCTGTCCTCATCGCCCGTCGCGTTCGCCTCCGGCGGATCGAGGGCGTCGGCGGCTTCGGGGTCGCGGCTCTCGAGGGCGATGGTCTTGCTCGTCTTCGCACCGAGCTCGCGCAGCTGTTCGACCTGCCGGATGACGTTTCCGGGTCCGCTTTGCAGCCGTTTCACCGCCTCCGAATGGGCCCGCCCGGCCTGATCGAGCCGTTTGCCGACCTCCTGCAGGGCTTCGACGAAGCTTGCGACCTTGTCGTAGAGCTTTCCGGCGCGGTCGGCGATCTCCTCGGCGTTGCGGGTCCGCCGTTCCACGGCCCAGACATTCTCGATGGTGCGCAGCGCCATCATCAGCGTCGTCGGCGTCGCGATGGTCACATGCCGGTCGAGCGCGTAGCCCGTCAGGTCCCCCTGCGTGCGCAGCGCTTCCGACAGCGCGCCCTCGATGGGCAGGAACATCACCACGTAATCCACCGTTTCGTCGGTCACACGCTGGTAGCCCTTGCGCGACAACTGATCGATATGCGCGCGCATGGCGGTGACGTGCTCGCGCAGCGCGGCGGCGCGGTCTTCCTCGGTCTCGGCGTTTACGGCGCGCTCATAGGCGCGCAGGGACACCTTCGAATCGACGACGAGGCTCTTGCCGCCGGGCAGATACACGACGACATCGGGGCGAAAGCGCCGCCCCTCCTCATCGGTCGCGTGGGTCTGGGTGACGTATTCCTCGCCTTCGCGCAGCCCGGACCGCTCCAGCAGCGTCGTGAGGATCATCTCGCCCCAGGCGCCCTGTTGACGCGTGTCGCCCTTGAGCGCGCGCGTCAGGTTCACCGCCTCCTGCGAGATCGCCTCGGATTTCCTCGTCAGCGTCTCGATCTCGGTCTTGAGGCGCGCACGCTCCGTGGCCGCGCCCTGATGCGCGGCGCGCAGCTCGGTCTCGAACTTGCCGACATTCTCGCGCAGCGGCTTGAGCATCGCCTCGAGCTTCTCCTGGTGCGCCTTGCCCAGCGCCTCGCCCTGGGTCCGGACCGACTCCTGGGCGAGTTCGCGGAACTTGGCCTGCATGTCCTCGCGCACGGAACTGAGCAGCGCGAGCCGCTCCTCGGCCGCTTCGCGTTCCTTTTCGAGAGTCGTGTTGAGCTGCTCGATGCGGGTATCGCGTTCGGCGCGGCTGCGGCGCTCGGCGTCGAGCGCGGCCCGAAGCGCGTTGCGCTCGGCCTTGAGCTCGGCCTGCTCGGCCTCGGCGCGCTCGGCGTCGCGACGCTGCTGGTTGCGCAGTTCCTGCTCGCGGGCATGGGCGGCGCGCGCCTGCTCGTCGCTGCGGGCCCGATCGAGCTGCAGCGCCGTGTGATCCTCGCGCAGATCACGCAGCTGCCGGCGCAGCTGCCGCGCATGACCCAGCGCCCAGAGCAGCACCACGAGCGCCGCCCCCGCGCCCGCCAGCAGGGCCAGTGTCAGGCTGTCCGTCGGCACGGTTCGGCCCCCTTTCCGATCAATCGCGCAACAGGAACGCGTCCCAGTCTTAAGCGAGAACCCTTGCCTGTTCCTTTCGCAGATCCGGCCAACCGCAATATTTCTCGAGCGCCTTCTGCGACGGCTCCACCGTGCCGTCGCGCCACGACTCCTTGCTCACGATCATCACCGCGACATCCGGCAGACCGCGGCGCGCGCAAAGCCCGCGCACCCGATCGAGCGGATCGCCGAGAAGACGGTGCTGGCCGGGCCGGCCGACGCGCGCCGCAAGCGCGCCGTAGCTCATGAACGCGATGCCCTCGTCCACGCGCGCGCGAGCATACTCGCGCAGGATACGCTCGGCGAGCGCGTCGTTGGGGCCGGGTTTACTGATCGAGGAAACTCCGCAGCCGACGCGAGCGCGACGGGTGCTTTAGCTTGCGAAGCGCCTTGGCCTCGATCTGGCGGATGCGTTCGCGGGTGACGGAGAATTGCTGGCCGACCTCCTCGAGGGTGTGGTCGGTGTTCATCCCGATGCCGAAGCGCATCCGCAGCACCCGCTCCTCGCGCGGCGTCAGCGACGAGAGCACCCGCGTGGTGGTTTCCTTGAGGTTGTCCTGAATGGCGGAGTCGAGCGGCAGCAGAGCGTTCTTGTCCTCGATGAAATCGCCGAGCTGGCTGTCCTCCTCGTCGCCGATCGGGGTCTCGAGGCTGACCGGCTCCTTGGCGATCTTCATCACCTTGCGAACCTTCTCGAGCGGCATCTGAAGCTTTTCGGCGAGCTCCTCGGGGGTGGGCTCGCGGCCGATCTCGTGCAGCATCTGCCGGCCGGTGCGCACCAGCTTGTTGATCGTCTCGATCATGTGCACCGGGATGCGGATCGTGCGCGCCTGATCGGCGATGGAGCGGGTGATGGCCTGGCGGATCCACCAGGTCGCGTAGGTCGAGAACTTGTAGCCGCGGCGGTACTCGAACTTGTCGACGGCCTTCATCAGGCCGATATTGCCCTCCTGGATCAGGTCCAGGAACTGCAGCCCGCGATTGGTGTATTTCTTGGCGATGGAGATCACGAGGCGCAGATTGGCCTCGACCATCTCCTTCTTGGCGATGCGCGCCTCCTTCTCGCCCTTCTGCACCTGGCCGACGATGCGGCGGAATTCCGGGATGTCGACGCCGACATACTGCCCCACCTGCACCATCTCGTCGCGCAGCTGCTCGACCTTGTCGCGCGAGCGCTCCATCAAAGCCTGCCAGCCGCGGCCGGGTTTCGCGCTCATGCGGTCGCACCAGGTCGGATCGAGCTCCGATCCGCGGTATTCGTCGACGAATTCGCGCCGGTTGATGCGCGCCTGATCGGCGAGCTTCACCATCGAGCTGTCGATCGCCATGATCCGGCGGTTGATACCGTAGAGCTGGTCGATCAGCGCCTCGATCCGGTTGTTGTGCAGATGCAGCGAGTTGACGAGCTCGACGATCTCGCCGCGCAGCTTCTGATAGGCGGCCTCGTCCTCGGCGCTGAAGCCGTCCGCGCCGCCGAGGGTGGCCCCCATGCGCTTGTCCTGCATCTGCGCGAGATCGCCGTAGAAAGCCGCGATGCGATCGAGGGTTTCGAGCACCCGCGGCTTGAGCGCGGCCTCCATCGCGGCGAGCGACATGTTGGACTGGTCGTCCTCGTCGTCCTCGTCGTCGCTTTGCTGGATCGGATTGCCATCGGCGTCGAGCTCGGGCTCGGGGCTGGCGGCCTTTTCGGCGCCCTGCGCGGCCGCCGCCGGCACCTCGATCCCCGCCACGACGGCCTCGTCGGGCTCGCCGTTCTCATTGAGGGCGTTGCCGAAGGTGGCCTCTAGGTCGATCACGTCGCGCAGCAGGATGTCCTCGGCCATCAGCTCGTCGCGCCAGATCGTGATCGCCTGGAATGTCAGCGGGCTCTCGCACAGCCCGGCGATCATCGTGTTGCGCCCGGCCTCGATGCGCTTGGCAATGGCGATCTCGCCCTCGCGCGACAGAAGTTCCACCGAGCCCATCTCGCGCAGATACATCCGCACCGGATCGTCGGTCCGGTCGAGGGTCTCGGAGGTTTTCTCCGCGACCGCGACCTCGCGCGAATCGGAGGTCGTGGTCACGTCGCCGCCGGCCGAATCAGCCCATTCGGCCTCCTCGGCCTCCTCGCCCTCGATGACGTTGATGCCCATATCGGAGAGCATCGACATCACGTCCTCGATCTGCTCGGAAGAGACCTGATCGGGCGGAAGTACCTGATTGAGCTGGTCATATGTGATGTAGCCGCGCTCGCGGGCCTGGCCGATCATCTTCTTGACGGCCGTCTGGCTCATGTCGAGCGTGATCTCGGACTCGTGCTCCTCGGGCTTGGTCTCGTCGGTGTCCTTGGCAGACATGTGTGCTCCTCGAAGACGGGCCGATTCGTTCGACCGTGTTTATCGAATTTCACGCCCGAATCACAGGCGCGAACGCCCGCTCAGCGACGTTTCTTGATCCAGACTTCGCCATCGATCAGGCTTTGAAGATGGTTCGACAGCGCATCGCGGTCCTCGCCCAGGTCGCTCGAGTCGGTCAGCGTCGTCGTCTCGGCGCGGTGGCGCGCCGCTGTGGCCTGTCCCAGCCGCCAGGTGAGCCCCTCATCGGCCATCCCGTCGAGATCCTCGACCGCGTCGTCGACCTCCTTGTTGACCCCGCGCCGCGCCGCCAGTTTGGCGATCTCCCCGCGCAGGCAAAGTCGTGCGAAATCGGTATCGTCCGCGTTTCGTATCGGTGGTGCGATTGCGACATGGCCGAGCGACAGCAGCTTTTCAAGGGCATCGCCCGCCACCGCAGCGATTTTGTCGCGCATCTGGCGGCGATCGGTCACGCCGCCATGGCGCAGGAGCGCGTCGCGCAGCGCGGCATGGTCGCGCGTCGTCATCTCGAGCCCCTCGAGATCGGCCTCGACCTCGCCGATCAGGCCGGGATGCGTCACGCAGATCGCGAGGATCATCGCCTCGTGCAGATGCTCGGTGACCTGCGGCGTGCCGGACGCGGCGAGCAATGTGCCGCGCGTCGCGGGCAGCGGCGCCATCGGGGCGGGCGTCCAGCCGGCGCGCGCGCGCCCGCCGGGCACGATGCGCCCGTGGGCGCGCGCGCGCCTCGGCGGGGCGAAGAGCTCGTCACGCAGCCGCTTGATCTCGGCGCCGTAATGGGACCGCAGCGAGGGGTCGGGGATGCGCAGGATCGCCGTGCGCAGCGCCTTGTCGAGTGCCGCGCGCCGCTCCGGGCTGTCGAAGACGCGCCCCTCCGTCTCGCGCCGCCACAAGAGCCGGACCATCGGCGTCGCCGACTCGATCAGCCGCTGCATCGCGCCCGGCCCCTCGGCGCGCAGAAGGTCGTCCGGGTCCTGCCCCTCGGGCAGGATGGCAAAGCGCAGCCCCTTGCCGGCCTCGAGCATCGGCAGCGCCACATCCACGAGCCGCATCGCCGCGCGCAGCCCCGCCGTATCGCCGTCGAGCGCGATCACCGGCTCGGGCGCAATGCGCCACATCATGCGCAGCTGCTCCTCGGTGATCGCGGTTCCGAGCGGCGCCACCGTGGCGCGAAAGCCCGCCTCGCTGAGCGCGATGACATCCATGTAGCCCTCGGCCACGACGAGCGGCGCGCCCTTGCCGGCGGCCTCGCGGGCGGGGGCGTGATTGTAGAGCGCGCGGCCCTTATCAAAAAGCTCGGTGTCGGGGCTGTTGAGATACTTGGCGTATTTGCCGTCGCGCAGCGCCCGCCCGCCCAGCGCGATGCAGCGACCGCGCGCATCGCGTATGGGAAAGATGACGCGGCCGCGAAACCGGTCATAGGGGCTGCCGCCGCCCTCCGGGCGCGCGGCGAGCCCGGCATCGACGATCTCGTCCCCGGCCACCCCGGCGCCGGTGAGGTGCTGCCACAGGGCCTGGCGCGCATCGGGCGCGAAGCCGATCTCGAAGCGGCCCTGCGCCGGCGCGCCGAGGCCGCGCCGCGCGAGGTAGTCGCGCGCCTCCCCGGCCGCCGCAGCGGAAAGCTGCATCCGGTAGAACCGCACCGCCTGCTCCATCACCTCGGCGAGTCGGGTGTGGCGGTCGGCCTTCTCGGCGGCTTTCGGGTCGCGTTCGGGCATCGCCATGCCCACCTCGCGGGCGAGGATCTCGACGGCCTCCATGAAACCGACATTCTCGGTCTCGCGCACGAAGCTGATCGCGTCGCCCTTGGCGTGACAGCCGAAGCAGTAATAGAACCCCTTGCGGTCATCGACGTGAAACGAGGCGGTCTTTTCCTGGTGGAAGGGACAGGGCGCCCACATGTCGCCCTTCGCCTGGTTGGATTTGCGGTTGTCCCACAGCACCTTGCGCCCGGCGACCTGTGACAGCGGCAGGCGGGTGCGCAGCTCGTCGAGAAAACCGGGCGGCAGGCTCATCCTCCTAATATCGGTGCTGCCCGCCCCGCTGTCCAGCGCGCAGCGCGCGCATTCGTGACGCGACAGGTGGCGCATGGGCGCTATTGTCTGCCACGCAAAGCAAGGAGGCCGACATGCTCACACGCCGCATCTTCACGCTGGGCGCCGCCGCCATCGCCGCGAGCGGCCCGTTGCGTGCCACCGGCGCCGATGGCGCCTTCGAGGTCAGCCTGTCGGGGGAGGAATGGCGCGAGCGGCTGACCCCGGCGCAATATGCCGTCCTGCGCGACCACGAGACCGAACGCCCCTACTCCAACACGCTGCTCGGTGAGCGCTCGCCGCTACTCGAGAACGATCGCGCGGGCACCTACAACTGCGCCGGCTGCGGCAACGGGGTCTATCGCTCAGAGACCAAGTTCGACAGTCGCACCGGCTGGCCGAGCTACTGGGACGCGATCGAGAGCGCGGTCGGCACCCAGACCGACCGCAGCTTCTTCATGACGCGCACCGAGGTGCATTGCGGGCGCTGCGGCGGGCATCTGGGCCACATCTTCGATGACGGCCCTGACCCCACCGGCAAGCGCCACTGCATCAACGGCCTCGCCATGACCTTCACGCCGGACGCGACCGGCGCGGTCGAGGGCCACCCGGTCCCGGCCTAGAGCCCCTTGGCGCGGTAGCTCGCGGCGACGCGCTCGATCGAGACCACGAAGGCGGCGGTGCGAAGATCGTGCACGTCGTCGCGGCCGTGCCAGACCGCGCGCATGTTCTGGTAAGCGATGCGCATCGTGTCGTCGAGCCCCGAGCGGACCAGCTCGAGCTCGTCGGCGCCGCGCATGAATTGCTCCTTGAAGCCGGGCGAAAGCTCCCATCCCAGCTCCTGATCGGCCGAGAGCCGCTCGAGTTCGGCCACGAGCATCCGGTTCTGCGCCTCCTCCTGGCGCCGCTGCATGCGGCCGAAGCGGATATGCGAGAGGTTCTTGACCCACTCGAAATAGGACACGGTTACACCACCGGCATTGGCATACATGTCGGGGATGATGACAGTGCCCTTTTTGCGCAGGATCTCGTCGGCGCCATAGGTGACGGGGCCGTTCGCGGCCTCGATGATGAGCGGGGCCCGGATGCGCTCGGCGTTGCCCAGATTGATCTGACCCTCGAGCGCGGCGGGAATGAGGATATCGCACTCCGCCTCGAGCACCGACGCGCCGTCGGCGACATGCTCGCCCTCGGGGCAGCCGGACACGCCGCCATGCTTGGCGATCCAGTCGCGCACCCGGTCGACATCGAGCCCCTCCTCGCGCACCACCGCGCCGTCGCGTTCGATGATCGCGGTGATCTTCGCGCCGTCCTCGGTCTGCAGGAAATGCGCGGCGTGATAGCCCACATTGCCGAGCCCCTGCACGATGACGCGCTTGCCCTCGAGCCCGCCGGTCAACCCCGCGGCCCGGATATCCTCGGGATGGCGGAAGAACTCGCGCAGCGCATACTGCACGCCGCGCCCGGTGGCCTCGACACGCCCCGCGATACCGCCCGAATTGAGGGGCTTGCCGGTGACGCAGGCCTTGGCGTTGATGTCGGTGGTGTTCATGCGCGCATACTGATCCGCGATCCAGGCCATCTCGCGCTCGGAGGTGCCCATGTCGGGGGCGGGGACGTTCTGGCTCGGGTTGATGAGATCGCGCTTGGCGAGCTCGTAGGCGAAGCGGCGGGTGATCTGTTCGAGCTCGTGCTCGTCATAGTCGCGCGGGTCGATGCACAGCCCGCCCTTGGAGCCGCCGAAGGGCGTCTCGACGAGGGCGCATTTGTAGGTCATCAGCGCGGCGAGCGCCTCGACCTCGTCCTGATCGACCTCGGGCGCGTAGCGGATGCCGCCCTTGACCGGCTCCATGTGCTCGGAATGCACCGAGCGGTAGCCCGTGAAGGTGTGGATCGCGCCGCGCAGGCGCACCCCGAAGCGCACGATATAGGTCGCGTTGCACACCCGGATCTTCTCCTCCAGCCCGGGCGACAGATCCATCAGCGCCACGGCGCGGTTGAACATCAGATCGACGCCCTTGCGAAAGCCCGGCTCGTTTTGCTGTTCCATGCGGTTCCTCCCTCAAATCGCGTGCCGACGATGCGGCGCATGATACAGGGGTCGCATGGCCGCGCGTCCCTGTCACCCTTCCAGCGACAATCGCGCGGGAAAAATGCGACGTTTCCGGGCCCTTCGCGCCGCCTCCGGCTTGCACCCGACCGCGCGGCGCGGCTAGCCTGCACCGAAAGGCCCGCCGATGCCATCCACCCGCCTCTTACCGCTCGCCCTGTGCGCCGCGCTTGCCGGCTGTGCGATGCCCGAATTCGACGCGCCGGCGGTCGACGGCACGGGCGTCTATCCGCAGCTCCTGCCGCTCGACGCGGTACTCGCCGGGGTGCCCGCGCGCGACCGCGACGCCGAGGCCGCCGCGGCGGCGGCGTTCGAGGCGCGCCTCGGGGCGCGGCGGGCGCCGGGCGCGGCGGACCGGGGCGATGCGGCGGCGCTCGAAGCGCGGCTGATCGCGCTCCGGGCGCGGGCCGAGGCGCTGCGCGCGCGCGATCTCGACGCCGAGTGAGCCTGCGCGTTGCAACCGCCCGCCCGACGCGCTACGAGCCGCGCAAGCCAGTCATCACACGGAGTTCGCAATGTCCGCCCCCCTGCGCCTCGGCATCGCCGGTCTCGGCACGGTCGGCATCGGTGTCGTCAAGATCGTCCAGCAGCACGCCGCGCTGCTCGAGGCGCGGTGCGGACGCTCCATCGAGATCAGCGCGATCTGCGCGCGCGACCGCGGCAAGAACCGCAGCGCCGACATCTCGATCTATGACTGGGAGGATGATCCCGTCGCGCTGGCGGGGCGCGACGATGTCGATGTGCTCGTCGAGCTGATGGGTGGCCCAGACGGCCCCGCCAAGGCCGCCACCGAAGCCGCCATCGCCGCGGGCAAGGACGTGGTCACCGCCAACAAGGCAATGCTCGCCGAGCACGGCCAGGCCCTCGCCGAGGCCGCCGAGGGGCGCGGCCGGGTGCTGCGCTTCGAAGCGGCCGTCGCGGGGGGCATCCCGGTGGTAAAGACGCTGACCGAGGGGCTCGCCGGCAACGCCATCACCCGGGTGATGGGGGTGATGAACGGCACCTGCAACTATATCCTGACCCGCATGGAGAATGCCGGGCTGCCCTATGAGACGGTGTTCGACGAGGCCGATCAACTCGGCTTTCTCGAGGCCGATCCGCAGCTCGATGTGGGCGGCATCGACGCGGCGCACAAGCTCGCGCTGCTGGCCGCGATCGCCTTCGGCACGCGGGTGGATTTCGAGTCCGTCGAGCTCGAGGGCATCGACCGCATCTCCATCGACGATATCCGCCACGCCGCCGATATGGGCTACCGCATCAAGCTGCTGGGCGTCGCCCAGATGACGCCGCGCGGGCTCGAACAGCGCATGACCCCGTGCCTCGTGCCGGCCACCAGCCCGCTCGGCCAGCTCGAGGGAGCGATGAACATGGCCGTGCTCGAAGGCGACTCGGTGGGGCGCATCGTGCTGCGTGGCGCGGGGGCGGGCGAAGGGCCGACGGCGAGCGCGGTGATGTCCGATGTCATCGATATTGCGCGCGGGCTGCGCCTGCCGACCTTCGGCCAGCCCGCCGGACTGCTCGCCGATACCCGCGCCGCGCGCGCCAACAGCCCGACGCCCTGGTATCTGCGCATGACGCTGATGGACGAGCCGGGCGCGCTCGCCAAGGTGGCCTCGGCACTCGGCGAGTGCGAGATCTCCATCGACCGGATGCGCCAGTACGGCCATGCCGACACCTTCGCGCCGGTGCTCATCGTCACCCACAAGACCACGCGCGGCGCCGTCGATCGCGCCGTGAGCGCGCTCGCGCGCACCGGGGTGGTGATGGGCGATCCCGTCGCGCTCGCTATCGAGCCGGTCTGACGCCGCGCTTGCCGTCATCCCCCCGCCGGCGTTAACGTCGCCGCGGTTTGATCAGAGGATTTCCCGATGTCCGATCCGAGCGCTTTTCAGGACCGCATGCTCTCGCTGGGCCTCGCCCGCGTGTCGGAAGCCGCCGCCGTCGCCTCGGCGCGGTTCATCGGCCGCGGCGACGAGAAGGCCGCCGATCAGGCCGCCGTGGACGCGATGCGCAAGCAGCTCAACATGCTTGACATCGACGGCGTCGTGGTGATCGGCGAGGGCGAGCGCGACGAGGCGCCGATGCTCTATATCGGCGAGGCGGTGGGCAATGGCGGCGGTCCCGAGGTCGATATCGCCCTCGACCCGCTCGAGGGCACCACCCTGACCGCGAAGGACTTCCCCAACGCGCTCACGATCATCGCGCTGGCGCCGCGGCACTCGATGCTCAACGCGCCCGATGTCTACATGGACAAGCTCGCCGTGGGGCCGGGCTACCCCGAGGGCGTCGTCACGCTGGACATGCCCCCGGCCGAGCGCGTGCGTGCGCTCGCCGCGGCGCGCGGCTGCGATCCGGCCGACATCACCTGCTGCATCCTGGAGCGTGACCGCCACGCCGACATGATCGCCGAGATCCGCGAGACCGGCGCCGCGATCCGCCTGATCATGGATGGCGACGTCGCCGGGATCATCCATTGCGCCGAGGCCGAACTCACCGGGATCGACATGTATATGGGCTCGGGCGGCGCGCCCGAAGGGGTGCTCGCGGCGGCGGCGCTCAAATGCATGGGCGGGCAGATGCAGGGTAAGCTGACCTTTCGCAACGACGATGAGATCGCGCGCGCGCGGCGTGCCGGGATCGAGGATCTCGACCGCGTCTATGCCCGCGACGACCTCGTGCGCGGCGACGTGATCCTTGCCGCCTCCGGCGTGACCGACGGCTCGCTCCTGCCGGGCATCAAGCGCGAGCCGGGCTGGATCACCACCGAGACACTCCTGATGCGCTCCAAGACCGGCTCGGTGCGGCGCGTGAACTACCGCACACGGGACAAGTGAGCGAACCGCGCGCCTTTCTCGATGTCGCAAAGTCCGTGCTGGGCCGTCGCTGGGTCGGCCCCGGCGGAGCCGAGGAGCGCCGGGCGGAGGCTCTGGCGCAGGCCACGGGGCTGCCCGAGGCGCTGTGTCGCACGCTCGCCCGACGCGGCGTCGCGGCCGCCGAGGCCGAGGGGTTCCTCGCCCCCGCCCTGCGCGACCTACTGCCCGACCCGCACAGCCTGCGCGACGCCGAGCGCGCCGCGGCGCGCCTGATCGCCGCCGTCGCGCGCGGCGAGCACGTCGCGGTGTTCGGCGACTACGACGTGGACGGGGCGGCATCGGCGGCGTTGCTCATCGACTGGATGCGGGCGATGGGCCGCGCGGCAACGCTCTATATCCCGGACCGACTCGCGGAGGGGTACGGCCCCAACGCCCCCGCGATGCAGCGCCTCGCCGCCGCGCATGATCTCATCGTCTGTGTCGATTGCGGCACCGTGGCGCATGAGGCGCTGGCGGCGGCCGAGGGCGCCGATGTCCTCGTGCTCGACCACCATCTCGGCGGCGAGACACTCCCCCCCGCCCATGCCGTCGTCAACCCCAACCGCCAGGACGAACCCGGCGGCCTCTCGCATCTGTGCGCCGCTGGGGTCGTGTTTCTGGTCCTCGTGGAGGCCGGGCGGCAACTGCGCGGGGAGGGACGTGCGGGGCCGGATCTGATGCGGATGCTCGATCTCGTGGCGCTGGCGACGGTGGCGGATGTCGCGCCGCTCGTCGGGGTCAACCGCGCGCTGGTGCGCCAGGGGCTCGCCGTGATGGCGCAACGGGGCCGGCCGGGGTTGCGCGCGCTCGCCGACGCGGCGCGGCTGACGAGCGCCCCGAGCGCGCATCATCTGGGCTTCGTGCTCGGCCCCCGCATCAATGCGGGCGGTCGCATCGGACAGTCCGATCTCGGCGCGCGGCTTCTGTCGGCGACCGTTCAAGGCGAGGCCGAGTCGATCGCCGCGCGCCTCGAGGAACTCAACAGCGAGCGTCGCGAAATCGAGGCGCGGGTGCGCGCCGAAGCGATGGCGCAGGCCGAGGCGCGCGGGCTCGACGGCCCGCTTGTCTGGGCGGCGGGCGAGAGCTGGCACCCCGGCGTCGTCGGCATCGTCGCCGCGCGCCTCAAGGAGGCCACTAACCGCCCTGCCCTCGCCATCAGCCTCGACTCCGACACCGGGACCGGCTCGGGCCGCTCGGTCGCCGGCGTCGATCTCGGCGCGGCGGTAGCGCGGCTCGCGGCCGAGGGGCTCCTGATCAAGGGCGGCGGGCACCCGATGGCAGCCGGTCTGAGCGTGGCGCGTGAGGCGCTGGAGCCCGCGATGGCGCGGCTCGGCGAGTTGCTCGCGCGCCAGGGCGCGGGCGCGGCGGGGCCGGCGGATCTGCGACTCGATGGCCTGCTGATGCCCGGCGCCGTCACGCCCGAGTTGATCTCGCGCCTCGACGCTGCAGGCCCCTTCGGCGCCGGTGCGCCCGCGCCCCGCTTCGCCTTCGCGGACATGGCAATCCACGCGACCCGGCGCATCGGCGACACGCATCTGCGGCTGAGCTTCGGCGACGGGCACGGCCCGCGCCTCGATGCTGTCGCCTTCGGCGCCTTCGATGGCCCGCTCGGCCCGCTGATCGAGGGGCATGGCGGGATGCGCCTGCATCTCGCCGGGCGGCTGGAGATCAATGACTGGCGCGGGCGTCAGCGCGTGCAGCTGCGCCTCGAGGATGCGGCGCGCGCCTGACGACACATGCTACGAAAAGCACCGAATTTCCGCGAAAAGCCCCTTGCAACGTGGCGCGGCATTTTCTAGACACCGGCACGGCGATGGCCCGTTCGTCTATCGGTTAGGACGCCAGGTTTTCAACCTGGAAAGAGGGGTTCGATTCCCCTACGGGCTGCCACCCAAATACATAACTATTTGTTTTTATTTTATAATTCTATCACCTACACAGGTGGCCCGTCCTTCAATCGCCCTCGTGCAATGTGGGGATTGCGCCACAGAAAATGCCCCGACCTCACGGCATCGGCACCACCATCCCAGCTCCACGCGGCGCAGCCGGTCGCGAAGGCGCGCAGCGCCGCGTCGGCGTCAACCCCGGCGAGCGAGCAGGTCATCCGAAAGTCAAGCGAGCCGATCCAGCCAGTATCACCACGCGCCGCATCCGCAAGCGCCGTCACCAGCACCGCGCGCCACAATGCCGAGAAGCCGTCCATGCAGGCGCACCCTAGTCACCCGAATCTAAAGTTCGGCACATGTGTTTTGCTGGGTCCGCTGGCAGAACCGCTTTACAGATGCGAGGATTTCGTCGGCGGATTTGACCCATCGGTAGGGTTTGGGATTCTGGTTGTGCG
>LFIK01000426.1_pt1 | contig 31633 bp, 30 predicted proteins | sample 643401 | NCBI WGS metagenome assembly LFIK01 (sample SAMN03777447, study PRJNA286221) | soda lake metagenome | biome: soda lake; feature: Kulunda steppe; material: water; isolation source: sample T5-Br brine of Lake Tanatar-5 | place: Russia: Kulunda steppe | collected 2010-07
CGGCTGCAGTTCGTGGAACTCGAAGTAGGGATCCTGCTCGGTTTCCGGCGGAATCTGCAGCTCGTTCACCACTCGGCGACGCGGGTAGACCCCGAATACGCCCGCATGGCCATCGGCGTCTACGATCTCGCGCGGGAAGAAGGCCTCGATTTCCTCTTCGGTGGTCTTCGGGTCGAATGCCATCACCATGCCCTGATACGCATTGAAGCCGTAGACGCGCTCCAGCAGCTCGAAGACATTGAAGCCCGGCGGCCGGTAGGCCACCTCACCGAAGTACATGACACCGTCATTGGTCACGAAGTACTCGGGGTGGATGAAGCCGAAGTCGATCTCGAAGGTGCGGATCAGTTTCTCGATCTCGCCGCGAATCTGGTCCCGGTAGCTTTCCAGCTCGGGTGAAGCGGGCACGAAGACCGAATAGCCAAGCGTCACGTATTCCGAGATGTTCAGGAAGCGGATCCTGCCATTGTGGATCCAGGCCTCGACTGCAAACTCCCAGCCGTCCAGGTGACTTTCCAGCAGGGCGGGAAATTCGTCATCGGGGACGTTGTCCACGTCGTCCGGCGTGCGGATGACCCGATGGCCCAGGCAGCCGGCCTTGTCGAACGCCTTCATGTGAATGGGATCGTTGGGGTCGCCCTCCAGCTTCAGCAGCGTCTGGTTGACCCGACGCAGGAAGCGGATGACATCCGACTTGTCATGGGCTTCCTCGAAGATGCCGACCCGGATCCCGCCCAGCTGGGCGCGGCGCTTCATCAGCGACTTGTCGCGAAACAGCTGTGCCTGGCCGAACAGCCGCGGCTGGTCCAGCAGCACGGTGTTGATTGCGCCGGCCCATTCGACCGTTTCCTCGAACAGCGGCACGGCCACGTCGACCCCTTCTTCCTGCAGGAACTGGGCAATCTCGAAGGAGCGTTCGTTCAGACGTTCGAAATCCCATGGAATGAAGGGAATCTCGTGCTCGCGCGCAAAGTCCTCGGCCCAGCTCGGGGCGACGATCACATAGCGTCGGTTGAACGCATCCATGGCCTCGATGGCGCGGAGGCTCCAGCCGAGGATGGCGATGTAGCCCTTGTCCTTGTCGTAGTCCTGCTTCTTGCCTGCGACGGTCTGCTTGAGCTTGCTCATGGCGTGCTCCCTGCTCTGAGGCGTGCGTGGCTACCGACATGCTTTCACGTCGGATTCTTCCCCGGGAGACGCACTGCGCAACTGTCCCAGTGCCGGCTCCGGCGTCAGCCAACGGCCCGGTGCCCGTATCACCAGAAACGGTGACGGGCCGTCCTAAGCTGAAACGGGACTTGCGGAGGTTATCAGTTCTGCCAGTTCGATTACAGCCGGCTTCCGCGGCGTGTCCCGGCGCAGGCATTGGTGGAATGGATGAAACCGTTGTAGGAGATCGACCCGAGGCTCTCCTATCCGTTCGTGCGGGAGGTATTCTGTGGCCGGTTCGGCAGCTGCAGCGCGGCAGGGAGGGCAACGCATGAGCAGACTCACGCGATCGAAAAGGGGCGGCCATCAGTGCAGATTACTGCTCGGGGTCATGGTCTGGGTGTTGCTGGCGGCCCTGCCGGCAACTGCGGATGTAGTCTGGGAAGTGCGTGGTGAAGGTCGCTTCCTGCTCGGTGGCACCATGCACCTGCTGCGGCCGGGGGATTTCCCGCTGCCGCCCGAGTTCGAGCGCGCCTATCAGGCCAGTGACCAGCTGGTGCTGGAAACGGACCCGGCTGACCTGGCCACGCCGGAGGTGCAGCAGTTGCTGCAGACGCGGGGCTTCATGGCGCCCGGGACCTCGGTTCAGGGCGAGCTGCAGGCAGATACCTGGCAGCGTGTGGAGGGATTTGCGCTGGCGCGGGATCTGGACCTGGCATTCCTGCAGCAGCTGCAGCCAGCATTGCTGGCCATTACGCTGACCAATATCGAACTGGCGCGACTGGGCGTCACGGAAATGGGGGTGGACGGCTATTTCTACCAGCGTGCCCGCGCCGATGGTCTCCAGCTGGAACAGCTGGAGACGGCGGCGGATCAGGTCGGGATGGTGCTGGCTCTGGGCGAGCATGATCCTGACGGTTACGTGCTGGCCAGCCTGCGCGAGCTGGAACGGGCTCCGGCCCTGCTTGATGATGGCATCGGTGCCTGGCGCGACGGCAATTACGAGCGCCTGTTCCAGACCATGGTCACTCCGCTCAAGGAGGACCACCCCCATTCCTATCAGGTCCTGTTCGTGGATCGTCATCAGGCCTGGATGCCGGTCCTGAAGGACTGGGCCGGCAGCCCGGAAACGCGGTTGGTGCTGGTCGGGGCCGGTCACCTTGGCGGGCCTGACGGCCTGCTCCGAATGCTGGATGAAGCGGGGCTGGAAGTGCGTCCCTGGCAGCCATGAGCAATTGATGCAGGGTGCAGGTTGCAGGTTCAGGCTGTGGATGCCTGCTGCAGGGCCTGTATCCGGTTGTCCAGGGCTTCGATGCGGGAATCCCATGCGTGGCTGTCGTTGTGGCTCCAGGCCTTGCCAAGGGTCGCCCGGACCGTATCGCGCACCGCCTCGAACAGCGGCCGGTACTGTTCCGCTGCCACACCGTAGCCCCGATGGTTGGTGACTTCGAAGCGCAACAGGCGAGGATTGAGCTCATCCGGGGGTGTCATCAGCAGCTCCAGCACTTCCTGCAGCATGCGCCCCTGCATGTGCGGGTCCACATGAGCCATCAGCTGCCTTGCCGCCGGGCAGCGCTGGTAGAAGCGCTCGTAGCAGTCCTCGGTGATGTCTGCCGTGCTCTGTGCAGCCTGTTCCAGTGTGGTGACGATTCGATCCTGATCGCTCATGGCGCTCTCCTGCCCGGGCTCGAACGTGAGCCATTGCTCGCATATTGCGCACGGTAACTTTTCCTGTCCAGTCGCCGCAGGTCTGCAGTCGGTTCCGCCCCCGAAACGCAGACGCCCCGCCCGGAGTGGCTCCGGGCGGGGCGTCATGACGAACTTCCCGGCGGACTGGCCGGGCAGGCGCGGTCAGCTCTTGCCGCCGCCCTGTGGCACTTCGTTGAACGGAATGTCCTTGTCGACCCGAATGTCACCGGGCATGCCCAGCACGCGTTCGGAAATGATGTTGCGGAGGATCTCGTCGGTACCCCCTGCAATGCGCAGGCCGGGCGCCGACATCCAGGCCGCATGGAACTGACCATCCATGGGTTGTTCGTCGATCAGGATGCCGCCCATGTCCATCAGGTCCATGCCGAAACTGCCGATGCCCTGCAGCTTGTTGGCCGACACGATCTTGGTGATCGAGTTTTCCGGACCCGGGGTGCCACCCTGCGACAGCGCCGACTGCACCCGCAGCTTGGTATAGAGCAGGCCGGCCTGTTCGCAGTACCAGGTCGCAATGCGATCGCGGACGGCGCGGTTCTCGATAGCCGGGGCATCGTCCACTTCCACCTGCTGAGCCAGCTGCAGCAGCTCGGTGGCATCCGGACCGCTTGCCGACCCCACTGCCAGACGCTCGTTCATCAGGGTGACGATCGACACCTGCCAGCCCTGACCGACTTCGCCCAGGCGATGGTCATCGGCAATGCGCACGTCGGTGAAGTAGACCTCGTTGAAGCCTGACTGGCCCGACGCCTGCTTGATCGGTCGAATCTCGACGCCTGGTGCCTTCATGTCGACGATGAACATGGTCAGGCCCTTGTGCTTGGGCACGGTCGGATCGGTCCGCGTCAGCAGGATGCCGTAGTCGCAGTAATGGGCGCCGGAGGTCCAGATCTTCTGGCCGTTGATGACCCACTCGTCACCATCCTTGACGGCACGAGTGCGCAGGTTGGCCACGTCGGAGCCGCCTGCGGGCTCCGAGAACAGCTGGCACCAGATCTCTTCTCCCGCCGCCATCCTCGGCAGATAGCGCTTCTTCTGCTCTTCGCCCGCGAAGGCGATCACGGTAGGGCCGCACATGCCCAGGCCGATGGCGAAGGGCTGCACAGGTACGTCGTACTTCGACTCTTCCTGTTGCCAGATGATCAGTTCCATCGGCGAGGCGCCGCGGCCACCGAATTCCTTCGGCCAGTTCAGGCAGGCCCAGCCGTTCTCCTGCTTGAGTTTCTGCCAGGCCTTGGCGCGTTGCAGGAACTCTGCTTCCGGCTCGTCCTTGCGCGGCCTTGCCTCGCTCTTGGGCGTGGCATTGGCGGCCAGGAATTCTCGCGCTGCCTTGCGGAACTCGGCTTCCTGCGGGGTATCACTGAAGTTCATGGTGTGTGCTCCCTGACGGTCAGCCCGTTGTCACTGATTGGACTGCTCGATGCGCGTGACCAGCATGTCCTTCCAGCGCGGAAGGCTGCCCAGATTCACGCTCAGCAGCTTGGAACGACGATAGAACAGGTGGCAGTCGAATTCCCAGGTGAAGCCCATGCCACCATGGGTCTGGATGTTCTCCTTGCTGCACTCGTGGAATGCTTCCGTCGCGGAGACGCGTGCCGTGGCGGCGGCCAGCGGCAGTTCCGGCGCGTTGGTGGACAGTGCCCAGGCACCGTAGTAGCAGTTGGAGCGCGCCAGCGTGTGGGCAATGTACATGTCTGCCAGCTTGTGCTTGATGGCCTGGAAGGACGCGATGGAGCGGCCGAAGGCGTAGCGCCCCATGGCATAGTCGCGGGCCATGTTGAGGGCAGCGTCGGCGCCGCCGACCTGTTCCCAGGCGAACAGGATGGCAGCACGGTCGAACAGCTTTTCCAGTTGCTGCCAGCCTTCTCCTGCGGCGCCGAGCAGTTCGGCGTCTGCGCCGTCGAACGTGATGCGGGCATGGGAGCGGGTCGGGTCCAGGGTCTTGACCGTCTCCCGGCTGACACCGCTGCCGGTCAGGTTGACCAGGTAGAGCGAGGCAGCCGTGTCGGAGTCGCGCGCGATGACGATGGCCAGGTCAGCCACATCGCCGTCCGCGACTGGCAGTTTGGTGCCGTTGAGCTTGCCGCCGCTGACGCGAGTCTGCATGTTCTTCTGGGTGACGGCGTGGGTCCCTTCCGCCACGGCCACCGTGCCGATGGCTTCGCCGGCGGCCAGCTTCGGCAGCCACGCCTGCTTCTGCTCCTCGCTGCCGAACTGCAGCAGGGCTTCGGTGGCCAGGTAGACCGACGAGGCAAATGGCGTCGGCGCCAGGGTGCGGCCCAGTTCCTCTGCAATGACGCACAGCTCCAGATGGCCGAGGCCGATGCCGCCATATTCCTCGGGAATGGTCACGCCAGTCCAGCCGAGCTCTACCATGCCCTGCCAGAGCGCCTTGTCGTACGGTTCGTCACTCTCCAGGATTGCGCGCACGGCGCGGCTGTCGCTCTTGTTGCGCAGGAAGTTCTGCGCCTGTTCGCGGAGCATGTTCTGGTCTTCGGAGAACTCGAAGTTCATGGATCGCTGACCCCTCTGTAAAAGGCTTGCGGCACGGGTTTCGGACCTGGGTCCGGAGTGCGTGCCCGATGTACATGATTGTGCGCGCGATGGCGGCTTGCGCCAGCTGTCTGCAACCGCTTAAGGAGACGCTGACCAATTCGCCCGCGCTCTGGCGTTCAGGCGGCGTTCGCATCAAGGCGCGTTTCCGCAGGCGTAGTGGTGCTACGTCAAGGAAGCGCAACGCCGAGGCGAGCGCCGCCTGAGCGCCCCGCAGGGCGGGCGGTTGCGGCCACATGGCGGCGTTGCGCCGCTTGCAAAGGCAACCAGCCTTCCCTGCGCGACGCGCCTTGCCCTGCGGCCGCAACCACCCGCAGAGTCGTGGGCGAATTGATCAGCGTCTCCTTAATTCAAAAGCATTAACGTTGCCTTGTAAACAGTTGCGGACCTCCGCACTGCCGCCGCACGCTCTGGTGCTGCGCAGGGCTCATGGCGGATCCTGGCTGGCATCATCCCGCGTCCGCATGATTTCACGCTGTGCCCGCCGTCGAAGCATGGCAGCACGAAACCGCAGTGCCAGCGCCACCGCCACGATCGCTCCGGCCAGCAGGCCAAGGGCGGGGTAGAGCACGGCTTCGGCGAACTGGGCGCTGTCCCGGTCGGCATGGGCCAGCGACAGCAGCATCACGGCCAGTGCGATCGCCACCAGCGAGCCGGTGATGTACCAGGCGGACAGCAGTGCCACCAGGGGCAGCAGCAGGTTGTGCAGCAGACCCGGTGCGCCGGGCTGATAGAAGATGAACACGACGGCCAGTCCGATCAGTGCCAGCAGGCGCAGATGCGGAACCGTGTGCCCCATGCGCGGATTGGGATTGGAGGGTTCGACCATGGTCACTCCTGTGGCGGCAGGCGCTCTGTTCAGCCGCCCGCGATCCTGAGGATCTGCCCGTGAATGTAGCCGCTGCGCGGACTGGCCAGAAAGCAGACCAGGTCCGCGATTTCGGTGCGCTCCGCCATGCGGCTGCTCATGCCGGGGAAGCGCGCTTCAATGAACTGCCGTTCCAGGGCTGCGGCGTCGCCCTGCCAGCCCTGTTCGCGCGCCTCTCTCTCCACCCAGGCCAGCATCTCCGGCGTGCGGATCAGGCCCGGTGCCACCAGGTTGACTGCCACGCCGGATCCGGCTGCGGCCGCAGCCAGGCTCTCGGTTGCGGTATTCAGTGCCCCCTTGGCGCTGTAGTAGTGAGGGTTGCGCGCGCCGGGTCGAAAGGTACCGACCGTGCCCAGATTGATGATCCGGCCCCAGTCCCGCTCCAGCATGGGCGGCAGCGCATGCCCTGCCAGGCGCATGGCGCTCAGCACGTTGTGGTTGTAGAGCGCCTGCCACTCGTTGCCGGAGGTTTCCGTGAAGCTGCCCCGGGCGGATACCCCGTAGTTGTTCACCAGGATGTCCACCGGGCCATGAGCGGCGCAGGCCTGCCAGAGACTCTCGACGCCCGCATCGCTGAGCAGGTCGCCGACCACCGGGTGAGCACCGGCAATGGTGTCCGCGACTGCACTGGCTGCATCGGCCTCGAAACCGTGCACCAGCACGCTGGCGCCTTCCTCGGCCAGTCGCCTGGCGATCACGCTGCCGGTGCCCCGGTGAGCACCGGTCACCAGCGCACGGCGTCCTTCCAGTTGCAGATCCATCCACACTCCCTGCTGTCGTCACTGTGCCGGCGGCGGCTTGCGGGCCGTGGTCGCCGTGGCCGGTTCGGGCGCCTATACTGGCGCGCCTTCTGCAGCGCCGTCCACTGATCAAGGCCGGCCCCGGGGAGCGGTTGCATGGATACCGCGTTGCTCATCTTCCTGTTTCTGGTCCTGCTCGGTGGCTATGTGCAGACAGTCGCGGGGTTCGCGCTGGGCATGATCCTGATTGCCGCCAGCAGTGCTCTGCAGCTCTACCCGCTGCCGATCACCACGGCCGTGATCAGTCTGGTGAGCCTGGTCAACATCGTACTGGCCCTGCATGGCCACTATCCGCGCATCTACCGGCGGGGGCTGCTCTGGCTGGTGCTGGGCCAGATCCCGTTCGTCGCCGTGGGTGTCGCCCTGCTCAATTACCTGGACGCGACTGCGGAGCGCGCTCTGCAGACGCTGCTGGGCCTGTTCATCGTCTTCGGCTGCGGCGCCATGTCCATTCGGCCACAGCCGCAGTCGCAGGTTTCGGGGCGCAGCGGGTTTCTGGCTGCGGGAGTGGGCGGCGGTCTGCTTGGCGGGATGTTCTCTGCCGCCGGGCCCGTGATCGGCTGGTTCGTCTATCGTCAGCCACTGCCGGTGGCAGAAATCCGTGCCACCCTGCTGGCAGCGTTCGCGGCATCCACCGTGGTCAGGACGCTGGTGGTGGGGGCCGAAGGCGGATTGACGCGCGAGGTGTGGGTGCTGACCGGCTGGAGCATTCCGCTGATCCTGCTGGCCACCTGGCTGGGTCGACGCTTTCCGCCCGCACTCAGCGAGAGCAATCTGCGCCGGGCCGCTTTTGCGCTGCTCTTCGCCATGGGCGGCTGGATCCTGTTCACGGCCGTTCGCGGTTACTGATATGCTGGTGTCGGTCGCCCTGTCCGTGCGCGACATGGATGCATGGGTGACGATTTCCACGCCAGGCTTCCGGGCTGCTCCGGGGCTAGCCACTGCGTCGACGCGCCTTCCAGATCTCGGTCATCAGCCCGAACAGTTCGGGCACGTTCGGCGCGCGAGTATCACCGGAGAATTCCCGGTACAGGGTAGCCACGTTGACGGCGATGCGTTCTGCGTCGCCCCAGCTGTCGTAATCAGCCAGGCTGATGTCGTGGGCGGCCTCGGTGGCGCTCATGCCAGCCCGCCAGCGTGCGTGGGCCTCGTCACGGATATAGCCCAGGTAGTCGCGCACCGCGCGCACCCCGCGACTGTCAGTGACCGGACCATGCCCCGGCACCACCAGCTCCGGATCCAGTGCCAGGATTCGGTCGCAGGCTGCAATCCAGTTGCTCACCGGCCCGGCCCACATGATCGGATGTCCTTCGATGAACAGGATGTCGCCGGTATAGACCACCCGGTCGGCAGGCACGCTGACCAGGACGTCGCCACGGGTGTGCGCAGGCCCCACGTGGGTCAGCTGGACCTGCTTCGAGCCCACGGTCAGTTCCAGTTCGCGGGTGAAGGTGCGGGTGGGCAGCTGCTGGCGAATGCCCTCGAACTGGAAGGCGCCGAAGCAGTGCAGGAAGAATTCACCCAGATCCCCCATCTCTGCGGCCTGCCGCTGCATGGCGGCCATGTTCGCCGGGTCCTCGTGGACCATTTCCTCGGCGCAGTCGGCGGAGGCAATGATCTCCGCGTCTGCCAGCAGCGAATTGCCGTTGCAGTGATCGCCGTTGGCATGGGTGTTTACCAGCCGACTGATCTGTCTGGCAGCAGGAATGGACCGGCGCATGCCCTGCAGCATGCGGTCAGTCAATGGCAGATCGTACAGGGTGTCCACCAGCAGGCTGTCGTCGCCGTCGGTGATCAGGCCGGCATTGGACCAGCCCCAGCTGCCGTCCGGTTGCAGCCAGCCCCAGTTGCCATGGCCCAGGTCGATCAGCCCCGGACGATAGGGGCGTACGCCCAGTCGCTTCATGTTGCTTCCTCCCGATCCGGCCCGGACATCTGCGAGCCCTGCCCTGCAGCGTCTCCCTTGTGCCATCGATGTTGCAGTTCGCCGGCAGCGGTCGCAAGCGGGACCGTGGGCGCAGCGGCTGTCCCGTTTCCGAGGCAGAGTCGCGCCGCTTCACGGCTTTCCCATACAATGCCGGCGTTCGGGTCAGGGAGTATGTGCGTGACGCAGGAAACCGCTGCCGCAGGGCAGGACGACGAGTTTGCCGCCATTCGGCCCTACAACGACGACGAGGTCGGGGCCGTGCTGCAGCGGCTGCTGCGCGATCAGGAGCTGCTGGAAGCGTTCGTGGCGTTCCGCTATCCGCGGCTGCCGCGCGCAGTGCGCCCCGCGCTGCGGCGCATCCTGTCACTGATGCTGCAGTGCCGTTTTGCCGGCATCAGCACGGTCGACGACTTCCAGGCGCAACTGGAAAGCTGGTTCGACGACATGATCGCCCAGACTACCGCCGGCTTCACCTGGTCGGGCGCTGCACCCCTGCAGGCCGGCCGAGCCTATCTGTTCGTGTCCAATCACCGCGATATCGCCATGGACTCGGCCTTCATGAACTATGCCCTGCATGCGGAGGGCTTGCGCACCTCGCGCATAGCCATCGGTGACAATCTGCTGCAGCGCCCCTTCGCCACAGATCTGATGAGGCTGAACAAGAGTTTCGTGGTGCGAAGGTCGGTCCAGGGGGTCCGCGAACAGCTGGCAGCCTTCACCCAGACGTCCCGGTTCCTGCGCCATTCCATCGGCAACGGACATTCGGTCTGGATTGCCCAGCGCGAAGGCCGGGCCAAGGACGGCATCGATCGTACCGACCCGGCCATCCTGAAGATGTTCTACGTCAGTCAGCGCAAGTCCGGGCGCAGTTTCTCGGACGTGCTTGCCGATCTGCACCTGGTGCCGGTGGCGGTATCCTACGAGCTGGATCCCTGCGACCTGGCCAAGGCTCGCGAACTGGGCACGATTGCCCGAGAAGGCAGCTATCGGAAGCCACCGGATGCGGATCTGAACAGCATTGTCGAAGGCATCACGGGCTACAAGGGGCGGGTGCACCTGCACTTCGGTGCCGAGCTGGCCGTCCCGGCCGACGATCCGGACGCGGCGGCTGCCCAGATCGACACGGAGATCCGCGACGGCTTCCGGCTGTTCCCCACCCACCTGTTCGCCTATCAGCTACTGCATGGCGAGGCCCCGGCGGCCATACGGGAGGAAGCGGGACAGTGCTCGGAGGCCATCCGTGAACGTTTCGAGGCACGGCTGCGGCAGGTGCCGCCGGAGGATCGGGACTTCCTGCTGGCCCAGTACGCCAATCCGGTCCGCGCCCGCCTCGGCCAGCTGCAATCGGACTGAGGCAGGGCAGCGCCGAAGGGCTGGTGCAATCGGGGCCGAATCGCTGCGTCTCCCTAGAACACCTCCAGCGGCAGTTCATCCAGTGCGGCCATCTGCTCGCGCAGGTTGAGAATGTGTTCCGACCAGAATCGCTCGCCGGCAAAGTAGGGAAACGCCAGCGGGAAGGCAGGATCGTTCCAGCGCCTGCCGATCCAGGCGGCGTGATGCATGATGCGTAGGGTCCGCAAGGGTTCGATCAGCGGCAACTCGGCCAGCGGGAAGTCGGCGAACTGCTGGTAGCCGTCCAGCAGCTCTGACAGCTGGATGGCACGCTGGCCGCGTTCGCCGGACAGCAGCATCCACAGGTCCTGGATGGCCGGGCCACTGCGGGCGTCGTCGAAGTCGACGAAATGCACGGCACCATCGCGCCAGAGCACGTTGCCCATGTGGCAATCACCATGCAGGCGCAGCTGGCGACAGGACTCCAGTGCCGGAAAGTGCGCTCTTATCCGTCGCAGCAGATCTGCGCTGAGGGTGGCGTAGGCCTCTTCCAGTGCTGGCGGCAGGAAACCGGCCTGGAGCAGGAATGAGCGGCTGCCGTCACCGAAGTCGTCCACGCTGAAGGCCGGCCGGTGGCGGAATGGATGCAATGCGCCGACGTTGTGGATGCGACCCAGGTAGCGTCCCAGCGTGTGCAGCGTCTCGGGGTCTTCCACATCCGGGGCGCGGCCACCACGGCGTTCGAACAGGGCGTACCGCAGTGCGCCGTCACGGAACAGGGTGCGCCCCTCTGCGTCGGCCAGTGCCGGCACCGCCGGCACTTCCAGTTCCACCAGTTCCTGCAGGAAGGCGTGTTCCTCCAGAATCTGGGCATCGGTCCAGCGCTCCGGACGGTAGAACTTCACGATCACCGGCGCCCCATCTTCCAGGCCGACCTGGTAGACCCGATTCTCGTAGCTGTTCAGCGCCAGCACTCTGGCATCGCTGGGACGACCCGTGGCTTCCACCGCCTGGATCACGCGTTCCGGATTCAGCTCCGAGAACGGCGCGCTGGGCTGGGGCGCGGAATCATCCATCGGCTCGACTCCTGGCTGACAGTGTCCCGCATCTTCGGCGAGCGCCTGTGACCGGGTCAATCTCCCGGTGCTGGCGTGCGGGCGAAGATCCAGCCATGGACGCTGTTGGCGCCTGCAAGCAGGGCAGCCTGACTGGCGGCTGCCAGGGTGGCACCGGTGGTCAGCACGTCATCCAGCAGGATGCAGTCCGCTCCTCGCAGCGTTGCTGAGTGGCCCTGAAAGGCCCCGGTCAGGTTGTTGTGTCGGTGTTGTGCTGTCAGCCGGGCCTGGGCGCGCGTGGACAGTGTTCGTCGCAACCCCCGGCGCAGCAGTGGCAAGCCGCTCAGATGTGCGAGGTGGGCGCCGATGAGCTCGCATTGATTGAAGCCTCGACGCCACTGACGCCAGCGATGCAGCGGCACGGGCACCAGCAGCGGCGCAGCCAGCGTGCCCCAGTGTTCCGGCGGCAGACGCTGGTGCATGAGTTCCGCCATCACCCGGGCTGCGGCGCGCTGGCGCCGGAACTTGAGCAGCGTCACCAGCAGGTCCGCAGGTTCCCGGTAGCTGCACGCGGCCTGCAGGCTCTGCCAGGGTGGCAGCCAGACCGCGCAGGCCTCGCAGCGGCGCTGCTGCAGGGTGGGTGCACCGCAGCGGTTGCAGCTGGCACCAGGGGGCCGCATGTCGGTTTCGCAGACCCGACACAGATCGCGCAGCTGCAGGCTTGGCAGGCCGCAGAGCAGGCAGCGACCGGGCAGCATGGCCCAGCCGGTGCGTAACAGCCGGTGGCGCAGGTTCATGGGCGGCAATCTGGCATCCGACCTGTGATCTCGCCAGCAGAGACCTGCCCGTCGTGCCGGGCGCAATCGACCGGCCGCTGCTGGTACCATCGCACCTGCGGTTTCATCCGATGCTGCTGACACGGGCCCCGATTGCTGGAGGATTGCCCCAATGCCGGTGTTCAATGCGCCACGTCGAGACCATGCGTTCGTGCTGTTCGAGTTGCTGGACGCAGAGCGGCAGTGGGCCGGATTGCCTGCCCTGTCGGCGGTGGATCGGGAGCTGGCGGAGACCATCATCGATACCGCGGGCAAGGTCGCGGAAGCAGAGTTCCTGCCGCTCAACCAGTCCGGTGATCAGGGGGGGTGCAGTTTCGAGCAGGGCCAGGTCCGCACGCCTGCAGGATTCCGGCAGGCCTACCGTGCCTATTCCGAGGGTGGCTGGGTCGGTCTGGGGGGAGAGCCCGAGTTCGGTGGCCAGGGCATGCCCAAGATGCTGACGGTGGCGATCGAGGAGACCTTCTTCGCCGCCAACCCCTCGCTCTACCTGTATCCGGCCCTGTCCGCCGGCGCGGCCCTGCTGCTGGCGTACCATGCAGCACCGGAGCTGCAGGCGACCTGGCTGCCTGCGCTCTACGATGGTTCCTGTACCGGCACCATGTGTCTGACCGAACCTCACGCGGGTTCCGACCTCGGGTTGCTGCGCACCCGTGCCGAACCGCAGGAAGATGGCAGCTACCTGCTGACCGGGACCAAGATCTTCATTACCGGTGGCGAACACGACCTGAGTGACAACATCGTCCATCTGGTACTGGCGCGGCTGCCGGATGCGCCGGCTGGCACCCGCGGTATCTCGCTGTTCCTGGTGCCCAGGAATCTGCTGGACGAGGACGGTCGCCCGGGGCAGCGCAATGCGGTTACGGCCGGTGCCATCGAGCACAAGATGGGCATTCGTGGCAGCGCCACCTGCGTGATGAACTTCGACGAGGCGCGTGGATGGATGGTGGGTGAAGCCCATCGCGGGCTTGCGGCCATGTTCACCATGATGAACTACGAGCGCCTGTCCATAGGTCTGCAGGGCCTGGGGGCGGGCGAAATCGCCCTGCAGACGTCACTGGACTATGCCCGCGAGCGCCTGCAGGGGCGGGCGCCGCGGCGTTCCGAGCGCACTGATGGCCCGGCCGATCCGCTGATCGTGCATCCGGACGTGCAGCGCATGCTGCTGACCCAGAAGTCCTACACCGAGGGCGGGCGCGCCTTTGCCGCCTGGCTGGGGCTGCAGCTGGATCTTGCCCGTCATGGAGAGGATGCGACGGTGCGGCGGCAAGCCGAGGATCTGGTGGCGTTCCTGACGCCGGTAGCCAAGGCCTGGTTCACGGATCGGGGGCTGGACTGCACGGTGCTGGCGCAGCAGGTGCTGGGCGGTCATGGTTACGTCACCGAATGGGGGCTGGAACAGTATGTGCGAGACGTGCGTATTGCCCAGATCTACGAAGGTACCAACGGCATTCAGGCCATGGACCTGGCGGACCGCAAGACGGCGCGTGATCAGGGTCGCATGGCCGGGGTCTATGCCGATCAGGTGGCGGCCTTCATCGACAGCGACGATTGTCCGCCCGGCTGGCGCGATACCCTGACCGGGCTGCTCGAGCAGTTCCGTCAGTCCACCGCCGCCATCGTCGAGGGTGCAGCAGAGGATCCGGACTGGGCCGGCGCAGTTGCCTGTGATTACCTGGATCTGGTGGGATTGCTGTCCTGCGCCTGGCTCTGGGCGCTTGCGGCCGGGCGGGCGCAGGCTGCCCTTGACGCTGGATCCACAGAGACTGCGTTCTATCGGGCCAAGCTGGCGACTGCCCGCTTCTTCCTGCTGCGCCAGGTACCGCAGGGGCAGGTGCTGGCGCAGCGCATCGCACTGGGTTCCGAGGGGCTGGGGGTGGACGCGCTGAACTGATCCGGCGGGTCAGTGGATCGGGATGTCGTCGCTGGCCCGCTGTTCGGCCTCGCTGCGAGTCAGACTGTCGAGGCCGTCCTGCAGCATCATCAGTCGTTCCACCTGCGCAAGAGAGGTCAGGTGTGCGTAGATGGCTGGCAGGTAGTCCCGGCTGCGCAGTTCGCTGAAAGTGCTGTCCGACAGTCGCTTCAGGCGTTGCTCGTTCACCAAGTAGGCGCCGGTGACGTTCTTCAGCCGTTCCCGGTAGCGCACCCGCATGTTCAGGGGCGTGAACAGGTTGTGTTCCGCCAGCAACCGGCAGCAGTCGCGGGTGAAGCGTTCCAGCGCCTGCAGTTCGCCCAGGTAGCGCTTGACGTGCTCTGTCACTTCGGTGGGTTCACCTTCCGGGCCGAACAGCGGTCGGCCTTCACTGCGACTGACGAACTCGCTGTCCACGTCCACGCAGACGCTGAGCTGATCGGCCGCCTGGCGGTTGTCGCGGGCCAGTGCGAACGGATAGCGTCGGATGATGGCCGGGACATAGGAAGCGCGCCAGCGGCCATCAGGGCCCACGAACAGGTTACTGCCCTCCTCCAGTCCCATCAGCACTACCGGGCGAAAGCCGTCGGTAGCCTGTTCCTCCAGGAAGATGATCGGGTACACCGATGCCGCCCGCATGAACTCGTGGGTCATGATGGAGGCGATGTGAAAGCGGTCCGCAAAGCGGAAATGATCCAGCGGCCGTACCCGCAGGTCGGCATGTTCGTGGCGGTTGAGGGGAACCAGTCGTCTGAACATCGGGCCGAAGTGTCCTCCCTGGAGTGGATGGATAGCCGAACTGATGGCTGGGCAGCATGCCAGAAACCATGCGTACGGGCAGGCGCCCGGGCAGTGGTGGCAGCTGAAGCGGTCAGAAAGGGGGCTGCCCCTCCGAAGAGCGGGCGCCGAGGGGCAGGGACAGGCCGGATGGGGGGGAGGGGAGGGAGCATGGACAACATTCCGGGCGGAGAATGCTGTCTGGGCTTCCGGCCTGTCCCTGATCGGTCCGCATCAATCGTCACTTTTTCGACTCCTGATGGGCCCGGTCCCCGCGGTGAATGCACCGTCCGGGGACAAGAGTGATCATGCCCGCCTGCCGTGGTTTCGGGAAATCGAATGTTCTTATGAAAACAATAGCTTCCTGCTATCAATGCCCGGTCCGGGTCTCGCGCTGCTGCAGTCGCAGTGCCTGCCAGGTTGCCCCCAGCAGGATGGCCGTGCCGAGCCAGGTCACGGCACCCGGGAGTTCGGCGAAGAACAGGAAGCCCCAGAGGGTCGCAAACAGCAGCCGGGTATAGTCGAACGGTGCAATGGCACTGGCCTCCCCGGCAGCATAGCCCTTCATGAAGGTGGACTGTGCCCCCACACCGAAGCTGCACATCACCAGCACAAGCAGCCACTGGGACAGGGTCGGCCATTGCCAGGTCAGCAGGGCCGGCAGCAGGGTGAACAGCGTGCCGGCAACACCCGAGTAGAACAGCAGGCAGACGGTGTCATCGGTGCGTGCCAGCACGCGCAGCAGGATGATGGACGTGGCCAGGAACAGCGCCCCGGTCAGCACCACCAGGGCAGCAGGATCCATCTCTGGCCCGGGCTGGACGATCAGCACTACTCCGGCAAAACCGACGCAGGTGGTCAGCCCGCGGGCGCCGGTCACGCGTTCGCCCAGGAAGGCGGCTGCAAGCACCAGCAGGAACAGCGGGCGAGAGAACTGGATGGCAATGGCGGTGGCCAGAGGCAGGTGCATCAGCCCGTAGAAGTTGCAGAGCATGCCGCCGGCACCGAGACAGCCGCGGATGGATGCCAGCAGCGGTCGACTGGAACGCAGCACCCGACGCCCGTGGCGGATCAGGAACGGTGCCACTACCAGCAGGGTGGCAAGGGCACGGAAGAAGGTGACCTGCAGGGCCGGCAGCGGCTCGCCATGATCTGGCGAGCCCAGCAAGCGCGCGGTCAGGGCCATGACCGAGAACAGCAGTGACGACAGCAGCAGCCAGCCGGCCCCACGCAGGTTGCCCGGCAACTGGCTGAAACGTTGTTGCAGGCGGCGGACGACGGCAGGCATGGCAGCAGGCAGTGGTTTCCGGGCCGGGCACTGACCACGCGGCCTGCCCCGCGAACAGGTTCGGACAAGGGCACCGGGAGCCCGGCGCCCGCGGGATCAGCGAATGGCAACCGGGTTGATGACCATCTGCACGGCACCGTAGAACTTGGGTGTGCCCAGTACGAACAGGAACTCCCAGCCCTCGTCGGCGGCCAGCTCGGCGGTGTTCATGTTCTCCAGGATGTAGATGCCTTCCTTGGCCAGCAGCTCCGCGTGCACTGGGAAGGCCAGGCTGCTGTCCTCGTGCGGCAGCGCTTCCAGCGCCCAGTTGTCCGCGCCGACGGCAACGGCTCCGATCTCTGCCAGGTAGCGAGCACCGTCCAGTCCCAGGCCGGGCTCGCCGGCCATGAAGCGCTCCGGGTCGGACTCGGCCAGCGCCTGCCAGCCGGTATGGAACAGCACTACATCACCTTCGCGGATCTCGATGCCCTGGGCCTCGGCTACCGCCCGGATCTCGTCCCGATTGAAGGCAGTCCCCTCTGTGACCGGGTCCTCCTCGTAGTGACGGGTCATGTCCAGCAGCACGCCGCGGGTGACGATGGGGGGGATCTCGTGGGTCCCCAGCCTGGTCAGCCCGGTGGTTTCCACGAACTCGCTGGCGTGCAGGCCGTTGTAGTAGTAGTGATCGATGCCAAGGTGCCCCAGGCCATCAATCTGGCTGCCGATACCGAGCCAGCTGATCATCATGTCGTCGTTGCCCGTGACCCGGTTCTCGCCCATGGTCGGACCGGTGCCGTCGCCGGGCTGCAGGATCGTCATGGAAAAGCTGCGCGGTGGGTAGGCCGGCGTGTCGGGACCGGTGACCACGCCCAGTTCGTAGGTCTTGCCGTAGCGAATCAGCTGGGCTGCTTCCAGCACGTGCTCGGCGGTCAGCCGGTTGATGGCCCCCAGGGTGTCGTCAGGGCCCCACTGGGAGTCGTGCCAGTCGGGCCGTTCCTGGTCCGGATCCGGTGCGCCGCGGCCGCCCTCGTGGGCCCAGGCGGCTGCGATCAGGCCGGCGGACGTCAGCATTGCCAGCGCGAGCATGCCGTATTTCTTCATGGTGTTCCCCTCCACAGGATGCGGCCCCGGGCCTGACCGACTCAGGCAAGGGCCATTCTCAGCTTTTCATGCAGGCCACCGAAGGCGCCATTGCTCATGATCACAATATGACAGGGTGCGGAGTTGCCGTCAGCGTCTTTCGGGCGTTGTCGCAGATCCCTCAGCAGGCGCTGAATCAGGCGGTCGATGTCCTCGGCCATGCTGGCAGGCGTGATGCTGCTGTTCACCACTTCCGCCAGATCCCAGTTGAGGCGGGCGCTGCGGTACCAGATGGCGCGGTCCGCCGGCGCACAACAGGTGGTCAGCTCATTGCGCAGGGTGCCCAGGCTCATGGTGTGCGAGCGCGGTTCGATGACGGCGATGATCTCTTCTCTGCCGACCTGCCCGCGCAGACCCTGGAGCGTCGTGCGTATGGCAGTCGGGTGGTGGGCGAAATCGTCATAGACGCGGACACCGTCCCGGTCGTGAATCAGTTCCATACGACGTTTCACCCCGCGGAACGAAGACAGCGCGCGGGCGGCCTGTTCAGGTTCCACCCCGGCGTGTTCGGCAGCGGCCAGAGCGGCAATGGCATTGGTCATGTTGTGGTCGCCGATCAGGTCCCATTCCACCTCGCCCACTGCCACGTCGTTGCGCAGGATGGTGAAGCGCCGTCCCTGGGCACTGCGCTCGCCCAGCTGCCAGAGCGTGCCGGTATCGCGTTCGTGGGCACGCTGCTTGCGGCGCGGGTCGTCCTTCAGCAGGCCGAGCCGATCCACCGGCGTCCAGCAGCCCATGTTGAGCACGTCTTCCAGGTTGGGGTCCTGGCGCGGTGCAATGATGCGTCCCGCCTCCGGCACCGTGCGCAGCAGCAGGTGAAACTGTTGCTGAATCGCGGCCAGATCCGGAAAGATGTCCGCGTGGTCGTATTCCAGATTGTTCAGCACCAGCGTGCGTGGGTGGTAGTGCACGAACTTGGAGCGGCGATCGAAGTAGGAACAGTCGTATTCATCGGCCTCGACGACGAAATGCTGGCCGGCACCGATGCGCGCCGACTGCTCGAAATCGATCGGGACGCCACCGATCAGGTAACCAGGCTGCAGGCCGGCCTGTTCCAGGATCCAGGCCAGCATGGCCGTGGTGGTGGTCTTGCCGTGGGTGCCGGCCACGGCCATGACCCAGCGACCTGCCATCAGCTCGCGCCCCAGCCATTCGGCGCCGGACATGAACGGCAGATTCTCGTTCAACAGCCATTCCACCGCGGGATGACCGCGGGGCAGATTGGCGTTGCCCAGCACCACCAGGTCCGGCCGTGGTGACATGAAGGCCGGGTCCCAGCCATCCATGACTTCGATGCCGGCGGCATCCAGTACATCGCTCATGGGTGGATAGATGGCGCTGTCGCTGCCGCGCACCCGATAGCCCCGTTCCGAGGCGAGCAACGCCAGGTTGCCCATCAGGGTGCCACCGATGCCAAGAAAGAATAGGTTCATTGAGCGTCCTGTACAGGTCAGGGGTCGGCAGCGGGGAGCGGCACGACCGATGCAGTCACGATGAGGCTGGCCAGGATCACCAGCACTGCGACACCTACGCCCTGGGCCTGGCCGACCTCGAGCGCGCGCGCAAAGATGAACCCGGCAACCGTTACCCACCAGAATACCAGCGCCAGCTGACCCAGAATCAGCACCCACTCCAGTCCCGATCCCGCCAGATCGGGGCTGGCCATGGCCAGCAGTGGCCATGACAGGGCCGTCATCACGGTGTCGGCGCCCAGCAGCGCCGCCAGCGTCTGCATGAACCTGTGCGCCAGGGCCTTCAGCTGCAGCGCGAACCAGGTTCCCAGCGCCAGCACTGCGGCGGCGACGACCGGAAGGGAGAGGGCCTGCAGCAGCGCCGGCCCGGCCGGCGCCGACAGCGCGGTCAGGGTAGAGATCAGCAGGTTCGCTGCCAGTACCACCAGCAGGAAGAAGCCGGCGGCAGGCATGTGCTCCGGCCCGGTCCGGAGCAGACAGACGTTCCAGAAGAGTCTTGCGAGTGCCAGCACGCCCAGCCTTCCCTGTCCCCAGCCAGCCTGTTTGCCCGCATCCCCCAGGATGCAGAGCGCCGTATTGTCGCACAGTCGCGTCTGCGGGTGTGCACGGGTGGTGCAACCTGGCGCCGGCGCCGCTACCCTAACGGCCTTGGCGTTCCCGGGGTCGGAAACAGGGAGAGAGGATGACCAGCACAGCGAACCAGCGTCCGCAGAATGCCTTCTATGCGCAGAGCGGCGGCGTGACTGCCGTGATCAACGCATCGGCCTGCGGCCTGATCGAGACTGCGCGCCGGCACGGTGACCGCATGGGGACCGTCTATGCCGGTCGCAACGGTATTCTGGGTGCGCTGCACGAGGATCTGATCGACACCAGTGTCGAATCGGCTGAGAGCATCGCTGCCCTGCGCCACACGGCAGGGGGAGCCTTCGGTTCCTGTCGCTTCAAGCTGCGTTCCATCGAGGAGAGTCGGGCCGAGTACGAGCGCCTGATCGAGGTGTTCCAGGCCCATGACATCGGCTATTTCTTCTACAACGGCGGTGGCGACTCCCAGGACACGGCCCACAAGGTGTCCCAGTTGTCGGAACGCATGGGCTATCCGGTCACCTGCGTGGGCATTCCCAAGACCGTGGACAACGATCTGCCACTCACCGACTGCTGCCCGGGGTTCGGCTCGGTGGCGAAGTATGTGGCTGTCTCGACGCGAGAGGCGGGCCTGGACGTGGCTTCCATGTGTTCCACCTCCACCAAGGTGTTCATTCTGGAGGTCATGGGGCGGCATGCGGGCTGGATCGCGGCGGCCGGTGGTCTGGCGGCCGAGCGTCCCGGTGACCCGCCACACATCATCCTGCTGCCGGAAGTGCCGTTCGATCGTGATGCCTTCCTGAAGCGGGTGGAAGCCAGCGTGGCCGAGCATGATCACTGCGTGATCGTGGTCAGTGAAGGCGCTCAGTATGCGGATGGCACCTTCCTCGCCGATGCCGGCGGCAAGGATGCATTCGGTCACACCCAGCTCGGCGGCGTTGCGCCGACACTGGCGCGCATGGTCAAGGACGCGCTGGGCTACAAGTATCACTGGGCAGTGGCGGATTACCTGCAGCGGGCGGCGCGACACGTGGCTTCGGCCACCGATGTGGAGCAGGCCTGGGCGGTGGGTGCAGCTGCGGTGGAGCTGGCGCTGGAGGGTCGCAACGCGGTCATGCCAATCATTGTCCGCGAGTCGGACGAACCCTACCGCTGGCGTATAGACGCCGCGCCGCTGGCCGATGTGGCCAACGTGGAGCGCAAGATGCCGCGCGAGTTCATCAGCGAGGACGGGTTCGGTATCACCGAGGCGGCCCGCCGCTACCTTGCGCCGCTGATTCAGGGCGAAGCGCACCAGCCCTGGCACAATGGCCTGCCGGCCATCGCCAGACTGAAGCTGCAGTCGGTGCCGCGGCGATTGCCGCCGTTTCAGGGCTGAAACGGCCGGCCGCCCGATTCGGGTAATCATGACGAGCGGGTGGGGTCGGCTCAGCAGTCAGGTTGAGGGCCCGACAGACTCCTGGGCGAATTGATCAGCGTCTCCCTAGGCTTGGGGCCCGGTTTCGAGTATCATCCGCGCCGCTTTCGCCTCCCCGGAAAAGGCCATTGATTCATGAGTCTAGCAGCTGTCCCACCCGGCAAGAATCCGCCGGATGAAGTCAACGTCATCATCGAGATTCCCGCCAACACGGGTCCGGTCAAGTACGAGGTGGACAAGTTGAGCGGCGCCGTGTTCGTCGATCGCTTCATGGCGACCCCCATGTTCTACCCGTGCAACTATGGCTACGTGCCCGACACGCTGGCGGAAGATGGCGACCCCCTGGACGTGCTGGTAATCACGCCCCATCCGTTGCTGTCCGGTTCGGTGATTCCGGCCCGGGTGGTCGGGGTGCTGCGCATGACCGACGAAGCTGGCGACGACGCCAAGATCCTGGCGGTCCCGCTGCCCAAGCTCACCACCGAGTACGATGATGTGTCCTCGCCCGACACCATGCCGAAGCAGCTGATTCAGCGCATCGAGCATTTCTTCTCCCACTACAAGGACCTGGAGCCGGGCAAGTGGGTGAAGCTCAACGGCTGGGGTGACGCGGACGAGGCCCGTCGCATCGTGGTCGACTCACTGGAGCGCTTCAAGGACGCCCAGTAAGGCCGTCCCCGGGCCATGGTGAGGCCATGGCCCTGCAGCCGGAGCGCTGCTAGTGATTACCGTGCCCGCCCCCTGCGCTATCGGTGCGAATGGGGAAATCCAGCTCCAGTCGGCTGCCGTCGTCGAACTCCAGCGTAACCGGAATGCGCTCGCCCGCTTCGCTGGGTGACAGATTCCGAAGCATCAGGTGCAGTCCGCCCGGTTCCAGGCGCACGCGTTCGCCAGCAGGCAGGGCTATCGCGTCGATCTCGCGCATGCGCATCATGCCGTCTTCGTGGGTCATTTCATGGATCTCGGTGCTGCTGGCGTTGTCAGAGCTTGCGGCAACCAGGCTGCGTGCAGTTGCTGTATTGTTCGTCAGGGTGACATAGCCAGCGGCCAGATCGCGTCCCGGTGCGGGTTCGCGAATCCAGGCATCGTCGGCACTGATGGCGGGGCCGTTGGCCTCGCTGCAGCCGACCAGCAGAAAGATGGCAAACCAGGGCAGCAGTCTGTGCATGGATGTCCTCGCGGTTGTCTGAAAGGTTGCTGAGTAGAGGAGCGCGGTACAGCCGCAAGCATACCTCATGCAGCTCGTGGCATGAGGGCAGTTTGCGTGGTGAGCCCGTGGAGTCGCGGAAGGAAGCTTCGATGTCGAGACTGTTCAGGCATGTGTGCACCCTGCTGGCGCTCAGCGCATTGCTGCTGGCGCTGGCCGTCCAGGCCCAGAATCCGTTTTCCGCCCAGCCGGACTTCCTGCCGGCGGATAAGGCCTTCGTGCTGGAGGCGGATGTCCGCGAACAGCAGGTCGACCTGTTCTGGAACATCGAGCCGGCCTACTACCTCTATCGACACCAGCTCGACTTCCGGGTGCTTGGCCGCGATGGCCAGTCCGGGCCCGAGGTGGGAGTGGTGGCGTTGCCGGATGGCAAGGCCATCACTGACGAATTCTTCGGTGATGTGGAAGTCTACTACCATGACCTGCGGGTCTCGCTGCAGCTTGCCGATGCGGCGCCGGATGGCGCCGTGCTGGAAGCGCGCTATCAGGGTTGCGCAGATGCCGGGCTGTGCTATCCCCCCGATGTCCGCTATGTGGCCCTGACCGGAACTGACGCAGGCCAGGTCACGCGCGCGCCGCCGGGCGACGGTGTTGCCGATGCAGCACCCGCCGCTGCCGGCAGCGAAGCGCCGATTACCCAGGAGAGCCGGCTGGCGGCGGTGTTGTCCGGCGAGCATCTGTGGCTGGCCTTCGGCCTGTTCTTCCTGGCCGGGCTGGGGCTGACCTTCACGCCCTGCGTGCTGCCCATGGTGCCGATCCTGGCCAGCATCATTGCCGGCCAGGGCGAGATCAGTCGCACCCGTGCCGCCACCCTGTCCGGCACCTACGTGCTGGCCATGGCGCTCACCTACGCCCTGCTGGGGGTGATCATCGGCTACTTCGGGGCGGCCCTGAACCTGCAGGGCTGGCTGCAGAGTCCGCCGGTACTGATGGTGTTCGCGGCGCTGTTCGTGCTGCTGGCGCTGGCCATGTTCGGTGCCTTCACGCTGCAGCTGCCGGCGTTCCTGAGAACACGACTGGAGCAGGGCCAGCAGGGCGGCAAGCTGGGCAGCGTGGCCCTGATGGGTGTGCTGTCCAGCATCCTGGTCTCGCCCTGTGTATCGGCACCGCTGGCAGGTGCCCTGATCTATATTGGCGCTACCGGCGATGCCGTGCTGGGCGGTGCGGCGTTGCTGGCGCTGGGGCTGGGCATGGGCGTGCCGCTGCTGGCCGTGGGCATCGGTGGTGCCGAACTGCTGCCACGCGCCGGCGCCTGGATGAACGGCGTCAAGGCCGCCTTCGGTGTGCTGCTGCTTGGGGTCGCGGTCTGGCTGCTGGAGCGCATCGTGCCTGGTGGCGTGGCGCTGGCGCTCTGGTCGGCGCTGGCCATCGGTGCTGGCGTAGCACTGGGTGCGCTGGATTTCTCGCCGCGCCAGGGCTGGGGCAACGTGCTCAAGGGGGCGGGCGCCATGCTGTTCGTCTATGGCGTGCTGCTGCTGATCGGTGCCGCCAGCGGCGGGACCGACCCGCTGCGGCCGCTGGCGCCTCTGGCCGACCGGAGTGGCGACGGTGCCGCGGCGAAGCCCGAGTTCCGTGACGTGGCATCGCTGCAGGCCCTGCAGCGCGAGGTGGATGTCGCCCGTGAACAGGGAGCACCGGTGATGGTAGAGCTGTACGCAGACTGGTGCATTTCCTGCAAGATCATGGAGCGTAACGTGTTTCCGGCGCCGGAAGTGCGCGAACTGCTGGACCGGTTCGTGCTGCTGCGGGTGGATGTGACGGCCAACAGTGCGGCCGATCGCGAGCTGCTGACCCATTTCGGCTTGTTCGGGCCACCTTCCATGCTGTTCTTCGGTCCGGATGCCGGCGAGGACGGTGAGCTGCGTCGCTACCGGGTCCAGGGCGAGCTGAACCGACGTACCATGACCGAACATCTGCAGCGGGTGCTGGCGGCCCTGCCGGGGCCGGACGCTGCTGCCGCAGCCGGCCGCGGCTAGGGTGGCCGTGGTGGATCACTACTGGGGGGAGGGCTGTCGATGAGCGCTGTACTGGTCGTGCACGGACCCAATCTGAACCTGCTGGGCACCCGCGAGCCCGAGATCTACGGTCGCGATACGCTTGACGACATCAATGGTCGTCTTGTCGCGCGCAGTCGCGAGGCCGGATTCGACTGCATGACCTTCCAGTCCAATGGGGAGGCGGAGCTGATCGAGCGCATTCACAGCGCCCGCCACGATGGTACCGCCTTTATCCTGATCAACCCGGGTGCCTTCACCCATACCAGCATTGCGCTGCGCGATGCTCTCACCGGGGTGGCCATTCCGTTCATCGAGGTCCACCTGTCCAATGTGCATGCCCGCGAGGCATTTCGACGTCACTCCTACCTGTCGGATGTGGCGGTGGGCGTGATCTGCGGGCTGGGCGCGCAGGGCTATGACCTGGCTCTGCAGGCGGCGTTGCAGCGACTGAGCCACGGATGAACGAGGCACGCTGGGTCCGGGTTCGACTGGAAGTGCCCGCTCGCATGGTCGAACCGCTGGAGGCACTGCTGCTGACCCTGGGAGCGGTTGCGGTCAGTCTGGAAGATGCGCGCGACCAGCCGCTGCTGGAGCCCGACCCGGGGGCGATGCCGCTGTGGGCGCGGGTGCAGGTCAGCGGCCTGTTCGTCGCCGATCCCGACCTGCCGGATCGGCTCGAAGACGCCGCCGGACTGTGGCTGGAGCAGGCCGGGTTCGCACTGCCGGAATGGGTACTGGAGCCGCTGACGGAGACGGACTGGGTGGCTGCCTGGCGGCAGTATGTCCAGCCCCTGCAACTGGGCGATCGGTTGCGGATCCTGCCGGCGGCAGAAGGTGTCGATGCCGAGGCAGGGTGGGCCGGTGCCACGCTGGTGCTGGCGCCGGGGCTGGCTTTCGGGACTGGCGCCCACCCTACAACCCGTGGGTGCCTGCAAGGACTGGCAGAGGCGCCGCCACTGGGCCAGCGGGTGCTGGATTTCGGCTGCGGTTCCGGCATTCTCGCGCTGGCGTCGCTGGTGCTTGGCGCCGAGCAGGTCGACGGGGTTGATCACGATCCGCAGGCCCTGACTGCCAGTCGGGACAATGCGGAACGCAATGGCCAGGGGGCGCGGCTGCAGCTGTCGCTGACACTGCCGGAGGCAGGCGAGTACGACTTGCTGCTGGCAAATGTGCTCGCGGGACCGCTGATCGAGCTGGCGCCATTGTTGCGACCGCGGGTCCGGGCTGGTGGCCGGGCGCTGCTGTCCGGCATTCTGGCGGACCAGGTGGATGCGGTCTGTCGCGCCTGGCCCGACTTCAGCTTCAGCGTGCATCTTGATGCGGGCTGGGCCTGGCTGGACGGTCGCAAGGTGGCCCGTTGACACTGATGGCACCCTGCGTGGGTAGCCGGCAGCTCGGAAAGGAAGGGGAAGACCAGCGTGAGTTCCACTGAAGCACCAGCGGAAACAGTGCACTGCTTTGCCTGCAGCGAAGTGAATCCGGTCAGTCTGGGCATGAAGCTCTGGCTGGAGGATGATGTCTGTCGCGGTACCTTCACGCCCCGTACAGAGCACTGCGGCTGGACCGGGGTGACCCACGGCGGGCTGTTGTTCACGGCACTGGACGAGGTGATGGCCAACTGGCTCTGGTTGCAGGATCTGCGAGGTTTCACCGCCCGAGCCGAAGTACGCTATCGGCAGCAGGTGCCGGTGGGCACTGAGCTGGCACTGGAAGCTCGGCTGGTGGAGCGGCGCCGGCGCCTGATCCGCCTGCAGGGGCGGGCGTGGCGGGCGGAAGACCGGGTGCTGGTGGCCGAAAGCGATGCCAGCTTCATGCTCGGCAGCTGAGCCCGCGTGAGCGCTGGCGCACGGTGACAACGCTCGCCGTGCGGCGGGCCTGCATGTCAGGCGATGCGCACCAGGTTGCTGTCTTCCAGCGTGGCAGGCGGGGCCAGGGCGACGATGCGCGCTTCCGGCAGGGAATTGAAGCGGGTGGCGCTGGCCGAGGTATAGGCGCCCATCATGGGTGCGACGATCAGATCGCCGATCGCCATCCGTCCCAGCTCCAGATCATCCGCAATCACGTCGATGCTGTCGCAGGTGGGGCCGGCCAGTACGCAGGGCTCGGGCTCGCCGCGGGCGTCCGGTGCGATCAGGGGATAGCGGGTGTGGTCGTAGATCTGGCCCGAGAACGAGTTGTAGACGCCGTCGTCCAGGTAGTACCACATGTGCGCGCCGCGACGGGCGCGGCCAATGACCGAGCACACGCCGGTCATGGCAGGCGCGGCAATGTAGCGTCCGGGTTCGGCCAGCACCCGGATGCTGGCCGGCAATGCCGCCAGTGCGGCGCGCAGGGGTGCGCAGAACTGCTCGATGTCGTCGGTGCTGCCGTCGTAACTCACCGGGAAGCCGCCACCGATGTCCAGCACCGACATGGGCGCCATCGCGTTGGCACGCGGACGACTCATGGCCCGTGCGCAGGCCTGGATGGCGTGCACGTGAGCGCTCGGGTCGGCCACCTGCGAGCCGACGTGGAACGACAGGCCCTTGACGTGGATCTGCAGGGCGTCTGCTGCCGCCAGCAGGTTGTCAAGTTCGGCAATGGCGCAACCGAACTTGCGCGACAGGTCCACCCTGGCGGTGGGGTTGGGAAAGCTGACCCGCACCAGCAGCGCCACCCGGTGCCGGTAGGGCACGAACTTGTGCAGCTCGTCGATGTTGTCGACGACGAACGTGGTGCAGCCGTAGCGCAGCGCAGTCCTGATGTCGACGTCACGCTTGATCGGGTGGGTGTGAATGGTACGGCGCGGATCCACGCTCAGGGATTCCAGCAGATCGATCTCGCCATTGGTGGCGATGTCGAAACCGCAGCCTTCCTCGGCCAGCGTTGCCACGACCGCCCGGTGCGGCTGGGCCTTGATCGCGTAGTACAGGGCCACCCCGGGGAGGGCCTGGACCAGCTTGCGGTACTGGCGCCGGATCTGGTCGCAATCCAGCACCAGCAGCGGCGAGCCGTGAGCGCGTACCAGTGCGTGCCAGTCGGCGGCTGCGCCTCCCAGTGCCGGATGAACTGCCAGTCCGGGCTGGCCAGCGGCGGTCATTTGCCCAGCGCCTCTTCGACGAAGCGCGGCAGTGCGAACGCGCCACGGTGAATTGCTGGCGTGTAGTACCGCGTCTGGATGGCAGCATCGGCAAAGCGCTGCTCCAGCACCTCCAGCGGTTGTTGCCGCAGGGCCGGCTCCTGAGTCGCCCAGCCCAGCGCCATCATGCCGCCGATATAGGTGGGCACGGCGACCCCATAGAAATGCCAGTCCGCAAACAGCGAGCTGAATGCTCGACCAGTGCGGCGGACTTCGTCCAGCTGCATGAACGGTACCCCGTTCTGGGTGACCAGAATGCCGCCCGGGGCCAGGATGCGGGCGCAGCCCTGATAGAACTCGTTGGTGAACAGGACCTCGCCAGGGCCGATCGGATCGGTGGAGTCGATCATGATCACGTCCCACTGGCTGTCGGCAGTGCGCACGAACTCGGCGCCATCGGCAATCACCAGTTCGAAGCGCGGATCATCAAAGGCGCCGCGTGAGTGTCCCGGCAGCCAGGTTGTGGCCATGTCGACCACGGCCGCGTCGATCTCGACCTGAGTGGCCCGGGTCACCGAATGGTGCTTGATGACCTCGCGCAGCAGGCCGCCGTCACCGCCACCAATGATCAGCACCCGTTCCGGTCTGCCATGGGCAAACAGCGGCACGTGGGCCAGCATCTCGTGGTAGTAGAACTCGTCCCGTTCCGTGGTCTGCACGACGCCATCCAGCGCCATCACCCGGCCGAACTTGGCGTTGTGGAAGATCAGCAGGTGCTGGTGATCGGTGCGGCTCTCGAAATAGACCTCGTCCACGGCAAAGTGCTGGCCATAGGAGTCATAGAGCGTTTCCGCGAACTCACGCCGTGCCATCGATCACACCACGCTTCTGCTCGAGGATTTCCTGGCGCGTCGGCTGAAATGCGCGGCGCAGGACTTCGGCACCAAGCTCGGGGCGTGCGTCACCACACATGAAGATGTCGAACGCGGCATAGTCGCATTCCGGCCAGGTGTGGACCGAAATGTGGGATTCGGCCAGCACCGCAACACCGGAAATGCCGCCGTTGGGGGTGAAGTGGTGAAGGTGGATATGCAGCAGGGTGGCGCCGGCGGCCTCGACCGCGCCGCGCAGGGCCTGCTCCATGTGGTCCAGGTCATCCAGCCGACTGGCTCCGAAGAAGTCCACCAGCATGTGAATGCCGGCAAAACAGACGCCATCACGCTTGATGAAATGATCCAGGCGGCCTTCCTGATCCTGGAAGACACCGTGCTGGACGGGGCGTCCGGGGTCCCGGGGGGCAGCACTCGGCTGCTCGGCAACGACGTATGCGTTTGCGCGCATTCGCTCACTCCTAATGGCAACGGCTCGCTATGTTTTGCTGCTTAGCGGCGTCACGGAGGGCGCGCCGCGTCGTCAGGGGGACATAAAGCCTCGGCTGGGTAGTTGAGGTGCCGCGATTGTACGCAATCTGACTACTGCTGCAAGCGTTTGGGCGGTGGTTTTCGTCCCCTGTAGAGCGCCGTTCGTCGCCCGATCTGCCGGTGGTTTGCACGACCCGCTGTCGAGGCTAAGATACCGCCCCTGGTCGTGACGGACGGGCGCCCGATCGACCGGATCGTCAGCGGGGCCGGGGGCACTGGCAGGTGCTCCGTTCCCGGCCGGCAGCGACCGGTGCTCATGACCCGCCAGAGCAGTGCCGCGGGGCGCAGCCGACAACAGCGCGCCGGGGCGGTGTGCCTCGAGCTCCCAGACTCCCGGGTGATCCCCGCTGCAGGCGGACGGGTCAGTCATTGGCTGTCGACATCAGTCACCAGCCGGGCAGGCCGGGCGATCCGTTGCAGACGCGGTTCAGCCCGTTCAGGCAGGCATTCCACGGAGGCCACAGTGGCTGTATCCGAGTGTCATCAGGGTACTTCAGCATCCTCGATCCGGATCGGTCCTCACCGGCTGCCGAACCCGGTCGCGCTGGCACCCATGGCAGGTGTGACCGACCTGCCCTTCAGGCAGCTCTGCCACGAGCTGGGGGCGGGGCTGGTGGTGGCAGAAATGGTGGCTGCCGACCCGGCTCTGTGGCACACGCGCAAGTCCAGGTTACGGCGGAGGCATGCCGGAGAGGCTGGTGTGCGCAGCGTGCAGATCGCCGGTGCGGTGCCGGAGCAACTGGCCGAGGCGGCGCGCTTCAATGTGGCCGAGGGCGCCGAGATCATCGACATCAACATGGGCTGCCCGGCCAAGAAGGTCTGCAAGCGCGCGGCCGGGTCTGCTCTGCTACGCGACGAGCGGCTGGTGGCAGAGATCCTGCATGCGGTCGTGGGTGCAGTCGATGTGCCGGTCACGCTCAAGATTCGCACGGGCTGGGCGCCGGACGAGCGCAACGGTGTGCAGATCGCGCGCATTGCCGAAGACGCAGGCATTGCCGCGCTGGCGGTGCACGGGCGAACTCGCGCCGATCGGTTCAACGGTCAGGCGGAGTACGACACCATTGCCCGGATCGTGGCTGCGGTGCAGATCCCGGTATTTGCCAACGGCGATATCGACACGCCCGCGAAGGCAGCCCGGGTGCTCGCGCTCACCGGTGCGGCTGGCGTGATGATCGGGCGCGGGGCCCAGGGACGCCCCTGGCTGTGTGGTCAGATTGCCGACCATCTGGCGGGGCGGACCGTACAGCAACCCGGGAGGCAGGAACGCGGGACCATCATGCTGCGGCACCTGCAGCGCCTGCACGCCTTTCATGGCGAGCAGCGTGGCGTGCGGATCGCGCGCAAGCATGTGGGCTGGTATCTGGCAACCGAGTCTGCTGTCGATCGTCAGTGGCTGGCCGGGTTCAATCGTCTCGATCTGGCGCAGGCCCAGCTGGAGTGGATTGCAGCAGTACATGAACTTGATGCCCGATCGGTGGGGCAGGTCGCGGCCTGAATGGCTGTTGCGGGACGTGGCAAGTGACTTGGGCAAGGGACTGGCATGCCGGAGCATGCAAGGGGGCAGGCAGGGTGAATGATTCGGGCAAGCAGGCAGCGCTGGCAGTTCAGAGTGCTCCCACGGAGGAGCCGTTGCGCATCTGTGTAGAGCGAGCAGTAGAGGCCTATTTCGATTGTCTCAATGGCGAAGCCACGCCGGTTGACCTTTACGCCATGGTCCTGGCCGAGGTCGAAGCGCCGTTGCTCGAGATCGTGATGCGGCAGGCCGATGGCAATCAGAGCCGCGCTGCCGAGATCCTCGGCATCAACCGCGGCACGCTGCGCAAGAAGCTGAAGCAGTACGGTCTGATCTGAGTCGCTGCCCGGGCTGGAAGTGGCCGGCCATCAGCGCTGCACCCTGTCGTCCTTGTGCCCACTTGGGTAAGCTTCGCGGCCCCGCCGGTCGAGAGTCTGTCGGACCCGGGACTGATCTGCTGCGTCGGTGCCTGACTGGGCTTGCCATGATCGCCCGAATTCGACCGACGCTTCGCGTCCGGTCTCGTCCAGATTGACCAGAACAATGGAAGACTGCCGCCATGAGCAACGCTATCCGGGTGCGCCGCGCCCTGCTTTCCGTCAGTGACAAGCGAGGGCTGGAACCCTTTGCCCGCGGGCTTGCTGCCGCCGGGGTGGAACTGCTGTCGACCGGAGGCACCTGCGCCCAGCTGCGCGAAGCCGGGCTGGAGGTGACAGAGATTGCAGACCATACCGGTTTCCCGGAGATGATGGCGGGCCGGGTGAAGACTCTGCACCCGCGCGTCCATGGCGGGCTGCTGGGGCGGGAGGACGGCGCGGGCGGTGGCGTCGATGCGGAGGTCATGGCCACGCACGAGATTGCGCCCATCGATCTGCTGGTGGTCAACCTGTATCCGTTCGAGGCTACGGTGGCCCGGCCCGATTGCACGCTCGAGCAGGCCATCGAGAACATCGACATCGGCGGGCCCGCCATGGTGCGGTCGGCCGCCAAGAATCATGCCCGGGTCACGGTGGTGACGGATCCGGATGACTACCCGCGGGTGCTGGAGTCGCTGGCCAGCGAAGCGGCGGGTGTGCCTGCAGCACTGCGTGCGGAACTGGCCGCGCGTGCCTTCTCTCACACTGCCGCCTACGACAGTGCCATCGCCAACTGGCTGGGTCAGCATGGCAGCCAGCATGAAGCGGCACCGGACTTTCCGCCGCGGCTGCACCTGGGCTGGGAGCAGGGCAGTGCCCTGCGCTATGGCGAGAATCCTCATCAGCGCGCCATCTTCTACCGTGAGCGGGGCTGTGCGGACCTCAACGGTACCCTCGGTGGTGCGCGCCAGCTCCATGGCAAGGCGCTGTCCTACAACAACATTGCCGATACCGATGCGGCGCTGGAGTGCGTGCGCGCCTTCAGTGCGCCTGCCTGCGTGATCGTCAAGCACGCCAATCCCTGCGGCGTGGCGGTTGCGGCAACATTGGGGGAAGCCTACGACGCGGCGTTCGCCACCGATCCCACCTCGGCCTTTGGCGGCATCATTGCCTTCAACCGCCCGCTCGATGCAGCCACCGCAAAGGCCATCATCGACCGTCAGTTTGTGGAAGTGATCATTGCTCCGATCATCAGCGACAGCGCCCGCGATGTGGTCAAGGTGAAACCGA
>LFIK01000427.1_pt1 | contig 31559 bp, 33 predicted proteins | sample 643401 | NCBI WGS metagenome assembly LFIK01 (sample SAMN03777447, study PRJNA286221) | soda lake metagenome | biome: soda lake; feature: Kulunda steppe; material: water; isolation source: sample T5-Br brine of Lake Tanatar-5 | place: Russia: Kulunda steppe | collected 2010-07
GCCCGTGGCGGGTTCCCAGGACCCAATCGGCGCCGAAAACCCGCCGCGACCCCTCCAGAACGCTGGCTTCCCGCGGAGCAGGAGTTTCCACACAGCCTAAGCCCATTGCGGACTGTCAGTGTATACGAAAAGAGAAATCTCAATGAACTTAGTCCAGCGATATCTTGGGTGGGTCGGTTATGTATCCAGTCGACTCAGCAGCCAAAATGAAAAGCCCACAAATACTTTGGTATAAATGGTTTATCGTTCTAAGTAGGTTGGGCGGGGTAGCCCCACTGTCACTTTCCAAAAAAGTCTTCGCAAGTTGTATGCTTGAATCACATTCGGAAAAATATATCTCTGAATTTTCTTCTCCTTTTCCAGCGCCATAGGGATATCGATGTGTAAACCTGTTTCGCAGATAATTTGAATACCATAGCCAAGTATCTGGGCAAATATCGAACTTTTCGACCCCTCCTTTTTGCGAGGCGCTTATAAGACCTTTACGCTCAAGCTCTGCAATCAAAGAAACCTTTCTGAGGATACTTGGATGTACTCCCTCAAGAAGCAGAGACATTGTTTCAATCTCGACTGTTCGTTTGTTTCTTTTGAATTTCCGCAATCCAATTAAAATCGACAGAAAGGTCGCATAGTGGTCTCGGGCAGAACTATATGCTTGAAAGAAGCTATGCACAAACGCAGACAGGTCAAAACTGCGTACATGGGCATACACTACAGGCAGAGGTTGATCAGTAGATAAATGTGAAATTAACTCTTTATGAAAATACTCTGCAATATTTACTATTGCAAAGTTAAGCTGATGCAATGCTAACGCGACATATCTTGCTTGCGTTGCTAGTTCTATCATTTCCTCCTCAGTGAGGAGGGTGACTCCATCTTGACCTAATACCTGATAGCTTTTGCCATTTTTAATCTCGCGATGAATGGATGATGAAAGCGATTGCCACTTATAGAATGGATTGTTACTTGGTGGATTAACACACTTTGTTGCGGGAGCCCAACGCCAATGGCTCGTGTTTTTCTCATACGTCACTTGCTTAATTCCGACAAAATCGATTTTCCTTGAGGTTATCCATTCTATGAATTCTCTCTGTGGGACAGGTGGCGTATGTGTAACATTTCCAGCATTCAAAACTGGAAAAAACACTACGGAATCTTCAGGAACGGCAAGGGCGATCATTCCACCAGTAAGTAGAATTATCTCCTCGCTTTCCCAAGAACCAGTTGAGACGAACTCAGCTTTTATTGATGAATTAAAATCGGTCATTGCGACAGAATATACTTCATCGCCATGCCAGTCTAGATGTCCGCAAGGTCCCGCATAGCCGCCAGTCGCCTTTCTTTTTGGATCTTTTGTCAGCCACCCCCTACCCCCGCAGCGGCATCCGCTGCCCGACCGCGCGCATCGCGTAGCCAAGGCCTGCGAAGCCCGCCACCAGCCCCGCCATGTTCAGCGCCACCTGCCCCGGCCCCAGCGCGGCCAGGTCGAGGAACGGGTAGGGATACCACCCCGTCAGCGCGCCGCGGGTCATCGCATAGACCGCATAGCCCGCGGGCCACAGCAACCACAGCAGCGGTTGCCCCTCGCGCGGGGGATTGCGCGTCGTCTCCATCAGCCAGAACCACAGCATCAGCGCGGGCAGCAGGCTGTGAAACGCCTGATCTGTCCACCAGTTCAGCCCGGTGAAGTGGTAGAGATGCGCGAGCAGCGCGTGATAGACGACGCCCACGACGATCATCGACATCGTCAGCATCGTCATCCACCCGAAGGGCAGCCGCCGCCCCGTCGCCGCGATGGTCAGCATGGTGGCGGCCATCAGCGCATTGGTCAGGATGGTAAAGAAGCCCCCCAGCCCCCACAGCGTCACCCCCAGCCCCAGCCCGTCGCGCGTCAGGTTCAGCCACACCTGCGTGACGAGCGCCAGCGCCCCCAGCCCGCCGATCACCCCTGCCACGATCCGATACTTGTGATCCATCCGCCCGCCCCCGATTCGTCCCCTCCACGCTAGGCGCAGGCGGGCCGCGCGAAAACACTTGCCGTTGCGTTAGCGCTCCGGCAAGGCTGGCGCGATGATCGAATGGCGCGACGAGGCGATCCTGCTGGCCGCACGGCCCCATGGCGAGACCAGCGCCATTGTCGAGCTGTTCACGCCGCTGCAGGGCCGTCATGCCGGGGTCGTGCGCGGCGGCGCCTCGCGCAGGATGGCCCCGGTGCTGCAGCCCGGCGCGCAGCTCGACGTGGCCTGGCGCGCCCGGCTCGAGGCGCATATCGGCAGTGTCACGGTCGAGTTGACGCGCGCGCGCGCCGCCGCGGTGATGGGCGACCGGCTGGCGCTGCTGGCGCTGGGCGCGGTCTGTGCGCTGTGTCGCTACGCGCTGCCCGAGCGGCAGGCCTGTCCTGGCTTCTATGCCACCACGCACGCGCTCCTGGACCGGCTGGGCCAACCCGGCTGGCTGCAGGACTACGCGCGCTGGGAGCTGGCGCTGCTCGAGGAGACGGGCTTCGGTCTGGATCTGGCGCAATGCGCGGTGACCGGGGCGCGAGAGGGGCTGGCCTATGTCAGCCCGCGCACGGGGCGTGCCGTGACGGCTGAAGGGGCTGGTACCTATGCCGCGCGACTGCTGCCCCTGCCAGCGGGGCTGACGGGTGAAAGCGGGCTCGATGCAGAGGGTCTGGCGCAGGCGCTCGCGCTCAGCGGTCATTTCCTGCATGGGCACCTGGCCCCGGCACGCGACCGCCCGCTGCCCGAGGCCCGCGCCCGCCTGCTCGGCGCGCTGGCGTGACGCCCGCGCCCCGTGCCGAAGGCGCCGCAACGGGGACTGCCGGGTGCGCTGCGCCCGAAAGACGTGACCCGCCAGAGCGCGCGCACGGCATCTGCGCGCGCCAGTCGCTACGCAGACAAAGCGCCCTCGGGGCGTGCCGGGTGGGGGGAGGCGGGCACAGCCCGAGGGCGCTTGTGCCGCGGGCGCGCGTCGATGTCCGGACAAGCCGCGCAGGCGCCCGAAGCAATCGGGCAGTCGGGCCGTGACCGCGCGCGGGTCTCCCCGGGCCCTGCCGAGGCGGAGAGAAGGCCTCTCCTCGGCGGCTAACAGCAGCGGCTTGAGGGCACTGCCCCGCGCCCTGGTTCCCCTGAACGGTGCAAGCGGGACGCATCGGAGGCTGTGCCGCGCCAGGCGTCCGGCATCTTCGGGCAGCCATGCCGCGCCAACCTCTGCGCCGAGGCAGCGACCGCGCCGGGCCGGGGCGTGTCGCACGGCCATCGCGGGCAGATGCGGGACAGAGCGCGGCCCGCCGTCAAACACCAATCGGCGTTTCCCGACCTGCGAGAGGATGCCCGGTCACCCGCCCGGGCAGCGCCCGCGAAGGGGCATGGCCGGGCGGCCCCCCGAAAGCGCGATTCAGCACCGCCTCACCCCGGCGCGCCCCCTGTCATTTCGCTGGTGCCGCCCGCACCTTGCCCCCGGCGCGCGCGGCACGGCGGCAGCGTTCGGAACAGTATCGCACGGCTTCCCAGTCGCGCGCCCATTTGCGCCGCCATGTGAAGGGCAGACCGCACGCTGCGCAGGTCTTGACCGGCAACTCGGATTTCCGCCGCATCCGCGCCATCGGCTCAGTCTTCCCCGGCCTCCGCGTCGTCGTCGCGGACCAGCATGTCCCCGTCTTCCCACTCGCCCGAAAGCACCTCGCCCGTCGCGTAGCGCAAAACGCCTGTGCCATGGCGCTGACCGTCGCGGAAGCTGCCCTCATAGACGTCGCCCGAGGCATAGCTCGCCACACCCTCGCCAGTGATCTGGCCGCTGTCCCATTCGCCCTCATAGACGAAACCGTCGGCCATCTCGATCCGCCCCTCGCCATGGCGCGCGCCTTCCGAGAAGCGGCCGGTGTAGACCGAGCCGTCAGGATAGACCATCTCGCCCTCGCCATGCAGCTCGCCGCCTGCGAACGCGCCGGTATAGACACGCCCGTCGGCAAAGGTCATCACCCCGGTCCCCTCGGGCAGGCCGCGCACGAAGCCGCCCTCATAGACTGCACCATCGGCGAATTCCGCGCGCCCCTCGCCCTCGAACTGGCCCTCGGACCACGCGCCCTCATAGCTTGCGCCATCGGCATAGGTGATGGTGCCGGTGCCGTCGGGCAGCCCGTCGCGGAACTGGCCGACATATTCCGAACCGTCGGGCTGCACCAGCCGCCCCTCGCCCTCGATCCGCCCGGCTACCCAGGCCCCCTCGTAGAGATACCCGTCAGGCCCGGTCAACCGCCCCTCGCCCTCGCGCATGTCGTTGACGAAACTGCCCTCGAAGACCAGCCCGTCGGCCTGCTCGACGCGCGCCTCGCCCTCGCGCAGCCCGGCGCGGAAGCCGCCGGTGTAGACATCGCCATTCGCCTGGGTCAGCACGCCTTGCCCGTGCAACTCGCCCTCGGCCCAGTCGCCCTCGTAGCGCAGCCCGTCAGGCGTCTCCAGCACGCCGGTCCCGTGGCGCAGGTCGTCGCGCATCTCGCCCTCAAAGATCGAGCCGTCGGGATAGGTGATCCGCCCTTGCCCGGCGCGCACCCCATCGCGCCAGTCGCCCTCGTAGCGGTAACCATCGGGGCGGGTCAGGACCCCCTCGCCATGCGGCTGGCCCTCGGCGAAACTGCCCTCATAGACAGAGTCATTGGCGAACACCCGAACCCCCTGCCCGGCGATCGTGCCATCGACCCATTCGCCGTCATAGGTGGAGCCGTCGGCAAAGGTCATCCGACCCTGCCCATGCGGGCGCCCGGCGGCGAACTCGCCCTCATAGACCGCGCCCGAGGGGTAGCGCGCCACGCCCTCGCCGCTGATCTCGCCCTCGACCCACTCGCCGGTATACTCGAACCCGTTGGGCAGGCGGTAGGTGCCGGTGCCATGCTGCAGCCCGTCACGGAACTCGCCCTCATAGATTCCGCCATCCTCGTATTGCCGGGTCAGCACACCATCGGTCTGGGCTGTGGCGGGCAGGGCAAGCGCCAGGCCAAGCGCCAGGCCAAGGGCGGCGAGTAAAAGGCGCGCGGAACGCGGGGCTGCGGTCATGACTCCGGTCTCCCTGAAGATTTTGGCGGCGAAGGTAGAGGGGGGGGCGCAGGCTGGCAAGGGCTTTCGACCCGCACGCGCCGACCGCCGCGCGGGGTCGCACGCGGCAGCGCTGCGCGCCCGCCACCGACCGGGTGACGGCAGGGTGCCCGCCCGGATGGCGCCTCCGCGATGGGGGAAGATGGCGCACACGCTTCCAGCGGTCCGCCAGGATGGCCCCGTTCTCGCCACGCATGGCCCATCGGCTGCGGCCGCGCCGAGCCGCGCGGCAGGCACCGCGCGCGGGAACGGCGCGGTCGCCCGGCTCCATGCAGGTCGCCTCGCATGTCGCATGCTGCTGCGCGGATCACCATCGATGGATCCAGGGGCCGCGCCGCGCAGCGGGCATTGACAGGCACCACACCCCGTGACGGGCGCAGATCAGCGCGGCGCGCAGACATCCGGCTGCGTTCTCTGGCGACGTTCACACGCCGATACGCCGACACATGGGCCGCGCGGCATCTGCCCCCTTACCGGCCCCGACAGGGGGCAAGCGCCCGCGAGTGGCCATGGGAGGGCGGGCGGGGCCTCGAGCGGGCGCTTCTTTTCCCGAGCCCCCGCAGTTCGGGTCGCGCATGAACTTCGCGTTGCCACCGCGCACGGCCTATACCTGCCCACCAGACACCCCGCCGCAGGCCGCGCGGCCCACCGCCTCCGGAACGGAGGCGAGCGCCCGCGAGCGGGTCGTGGGAGGGCGGGTGGGGACCCCGAGCGGGCGCTACCCCCGCCCGCGCCCGCGCCTCAGGCTGCGGCGAGGCGCTTCTTCGGGTCGTAGAAGGGCCGCTCGACCACCCGCGCGCCGACCGGGCCCGAGGGCAGCACCACCTCGAGCCGGGTGCCCAGATGCGCATGTTCGACCGCGACCATCGCCAGCGCGATATTCGCCCCGAGCCGCGGCGAGTAGACCGCCGATGTCACCTTGCCCTGCTCCGCCCCGCCCGCGCGGATCGGCCAGAAGCGCGTATTCGGCGCGGCCAAGGGGTCGGTATCGAGGATCAGCCCCACCTGCCGCCGCGTGACGCCGGTATCGCGGATGTGCCGCAGCGCCGCCTTGCCGATGAAATCGGCCTCCATTTCCAGATCGACCAGCCGGTCGAGGCCCAGCTCATAGGGGTTGGTCTGCGCATCGGCATCGGCGTGGTAGGACAGCATCCCCCCCTCGATCCGGCGGATGGTCGAGGTGTGGCCGGGCTTCAGCCCCAGCGGTACGCCCACGGCCATGATCCGCTCCCACAGCGCATTGCCGCGGCTGCCGTCGCGCAGATAGATCTCGTAGCCCAGCTCCGACGACCAGCCGGTGCGCGAGACGATCAGCGGGATGCCGTCGAGCGTCGCCTCGCGCCACCAGAAATAGCGCAGCTCCATGATCTCGTCGCCGAAGAGCGCGCGCATGATCTCGCCCGATTTCGGGCCCTGCAACTGCAGCGGCGAGACGTCCGGTTCCCGGATGGTGACATCCATCCCCGAATGCACCGCCAAACCTTGGGCCCACAGCAGGATGTCGCTGTCGGCCAGCGACAGCCAGAAGTGATCTTCAGCCAGCCTCAACAGGATCGGGTCATTCAGGATGCCGCCCTCGGCATTGGTGATCAGCACGTATTTGCACTGGCCGACCTGCATCTTCGACAGGTTGCGCGGGGTCATCATCTGCACGAAGCGCGCGGCATCCGGACCGGTGATCTCGACCTGCCGCTCGACCGCCACATCACACAGGATCGCGTCGTTGATGAGGTTCCAGAAATTCGCCTCCGGGTCGCCGAAATCGCGCGGGATATACATGTGATTATAGACCGAGAAGCCCTGCGCGCCCCAACGCAGCGTGGCGTCGAAATAGGGGGATTTGCGGATCTGGGTGCCGAAGCCGTAATCGTCAGAACTGGTGCGCATCCTGTCCTCCCTGACTGCCCGCGCCATGTCGCGGGCGGCGTGCTGTGCCGGACCACAGTGATAGCATCCGCATTTCTGGAACATGTCCCGAATTCCTCGGCGGCGCAGGACCAAACAGACTTCATTTCCGGGGGGTACCGGTCCGTCTGTTCTCGCAGCCCGTCAGCCGGGCTCGCGATTCCCGCCGAGGGGCCGCGCGCTGCCCGGCCCGCCCGCCTGCCCGCCCGCCGACCCGCCCGCACGCCCGGTCAGGCGCGCAATGTCGGGGCGATCGGACTTGACCTCGCGCGTGGCGATGAAGGTCACGTAGCGGTCGATGCCGATCTCGGCATCGAGCAGCTCCTCCATCAGGTCGTGAAAGGCGGCCAGCGAGGCGACATGCACGGTCATGACGTAATCCACTCCGCCGCTGGTCGCGATGCAGCTCGTGATCTCGTCGATCTGGCGGATATGCGCCTCGAACCGCTCGAAATCCGCGCGGCGATGATGGGCGAGCGCGACCGTGACGATGATCTGCGCCAGGTCCACGATCCGGTCGAGCGCAAGATCGGCGTGAAACCCGCGGATATACCCGGCTTCGCGCAGGCGCGAGAACCGTTCCCAACAGGGGGTGGGCGAAAGGTTGACCAATTCGGCCAAGCGGCTCTTGCTGAGCTGCCCGTGCTTCTGGACCGCAGCGAGAATGCGGATATCTGCCGCATCAAGCGCCGGCTTTCTGCGCATCGTCATCCTCCCCCCGGGAAGGGCTGCGCCCTGCCCCGACCTCCGCCATGCTGCGCGAGATCACCGCGCAATGCCCCCTGCTTTGCGACCAGATTCGCGTCACAAGCGAAGCTAGCGCAACCGGCCGAGACGCACAGAGCGGCGCGGATTGCCTGCGACAGTCGGGCGCAGGCGGAAACGCGAGGAGCGTCAGCAGATTGGCGGGAGATCCAACGGGGCGCGTCGCAGGGACCCGGGCGGTCCCATGTGCCGCGCGCCCGCTCAGATCTCGCCGCGGAAGAGCTGGTCCATGGTCATCGAGGGCTGCGCGCAGCCTGCCTCGCCGACGATGCGGGCGGGCACACCCGCCACGGTCTTGCGGTCGGGCACATCCTCGAGCACCACAGACCCCGCCGCGACCCGCGCGCAATCGCCCACGCGGATATTGCCCAGCACCTTGGCCCCGGCCCCGATCATCACCCCGCAGCCGATCTTGGGGTGGCGGTCGCCATCTTCCTTGCCCGTGCCGCCCAGTGTCACCGAATGCAGCATCGAGACATTGTCGCCGACCACCGCCGTCTCGCCGATGACGATGGAATGGGCGTGGTCGATCATGATGCCCTTGCCGATGCGCGCGCCGGGGTGGATGTCGACGCCAAAGACTTCCGACACCCGCATCTGGATCAGGTTCGCGAAATCGGTGCGCCCCTGCTCGCAGAGCCAATGCGCGATGCGGTAGGCCTGCACCGCCTGAAACCCCTTGAAATACAGAAGCGGCTTGAGAAAGCGGGTGCAGGCGGGGTCGCGCTCGAAAGTGGCGACGATATCGGCGCGCGCGGCCTCGCCCAGTTCGGGCGCGTCAGCATGGGCGGCGTCCATGATCTCGCGCAGGATCTGCTCGGACAGCTCCGCCGAGGCGAGCTTTTGCGACAGACGAAAGGCCAGCGCATGTTCGAGCGATTTGTGATGCAACACGGACGAGTGGAAGATGCCGCCCATCAGCGGCTCGTCGATAATGGCCTGCGCAGCCTCTTTGCGGATCCGTTGCCAGACCGGGTCGAGGGTCGTCAGCTGCTCCTGCGTGTGGGGACGGGTCGGCATGTCGTGGCTCCTCGACGGCACTGCGGATAGTGGAAATTTAATCATTCCAGAGCGGATGGCAACGCCGTGGCGGGTTATCCTTGCCCGTGCGCTTGCCCGTGCGCTCAACCCAGCGCCAGCGCCTGCAACGCGCGCAGCCGTCCGGGGGGAATACGTGCGGTCTCGACCGCGGTAAAGAGGATCAGCGTATCAAGGTCCGGGTCGCGGACCGCATGATCCGACACCCAGCCGCCCATGCCCAGATACATCCGCAACAGCGGCGGGACCGCGCGCAGCCCCCGACGCGTGGCCCGCGCGCCCTGCTGCCCCAGCGCGACAGCCGCCGGATCGCGGCGCGGCGGGCGCAATGCTTCCGGGCCGATATGGTGCGCGGCCAGATAGGCCAGCGCGGGGGCGTGGCGCTGCGGGTCGGCGCCACTGAACGAGGCGCAGCCCACCAGCATATCGGCGCGCAGGACCATCGCCTGCCGCGTCAGCCCGGCGAGCAGGGCGCGCGCCACATCGGGGTCTTGCCGGGCCGTGTCGGCGATGCAGATGCGCCCGATCTCGAGCAGTCGCCGCGTGGCCAGATGGCCCAGCGCGAAGAATTGGCCCGTATAGCTGGCCGCCATCGTCGCGGCATCGGCCAGCGGGCGCAGCCTTGCTGCGGCCACCCCCTGCCCGCTGGTCCCGTCACGGACCAGCAGATGCCGGCAAAGCGGGTCGAAGCGGTCCAGATCGCTGCCGTCCCGGCGCCCGCGAAACCGCATCTGGCGCAAGGCCTGCACCTGTTGCATCGCGCCCGGATCGGTGACCGGCCCGACCCGCAGGCGTCCGATAGTGAACTCCGTGCGCGGCGCGGCCGGGTCGACATGGGCACTGGCGGGATGGGGCGTTCGCATCATCGTGCCCCGCCCGCGACCCGCTAGTTGCCGATAAGCTGGCCGGGCGTGAACTGGCCGATATTGCGCAGCAATTGCCGCAGCAGCGCGCCGGTCGGCGTTTCAGGCGTTGTCACACGGCGTGACAGCGGCACGACCTCGCCCGCCTCGAGCCCGAAGCGCTCGATATTCGTGACACGGTCGCTGCCGTCGAAGGAAATCGCCACGACCTCGCGGTTGACCTCTTCGGGCGCGCGCCAGCCGCGTTCTATCCAGTCGGACTGCACATAATACCAGCCCGACCCTTCCATCACGCCGGTCATCCCGGGACGCCCGATCTTTTCGGCGACACTCTCGCGCGTGTCGCGGCCGACCTCGATCTCGGCAAGTTGCATGTCGTCGGGCGCATAGCCGTGGAACCGCTTGACCGGACTGCAGCTTGCCAGCACGAATAACAGCAGCGGAACCCCCAGCCAGATTGCCCGAACCTTCATGTCTATGCCCTGTCCTGCTGCCAGATGCGCGCGACGGTCGGCCCCGCGCGGCGCATCCGTGTCCCTGCCGCCCGACGCCCGCCTTCGCGGGCTGCCGGTGCACACGGGATACAGAAGGACGCGTTACACTTCAAGAAAGGAACGTCATCGCCTATATCCGACGGGAAAGCGTCACAAAAAGGACCCGCCGCGCATGGATGAGGGCCGCACCGACATCACCACCCTGTCTCTAAGCATGCCGATCCGGGTCGCGCAGCTCGACGCGCGCAAGCCGCTGTCCTTCGACCTGCGCCCCGATGCCGCGCTGTGCGCCCGCATCGCCGATGTGCTGGGGCTGGAGGGCCTGCGCAAGTTCCGGTTTCAGGGGCGGCTTTCACCACAGGGGCGCGACGACTGGGCGCTGCGCGCCGAGTTGGGCGCGACCGTGGTGCAGTCTTGCGCGATCACCTTGGCGCCGGTCACCACGCGCATTGACGAGATCGTCACCCGCCGCTTCCTCGCCGAAATGCCCGAACCCGACGGGCAGGAGATCGAGATGCCCGAGGATGACACGCTCGAGCCGCTGGGCAGCACCATCGACCTGAGCGTGCTGGCGCTCGAGGCCCTGGCGCTGGCGCTGCCGGATTTTCCGCGTGCCGACGGGGCCGAGCTGGCGCCCGAGGGGGCGATGCGCAGCGCCCCGGCGGGTGCCGCCGATCTGGATGACGCGCGCCCCAACCCTTTCGCCGCGCTTGCGGGGCTGAAGGGCAAGCTGCGCGGCCCCGACTCGGGCGATACCTGAGCATTGCGGGTCCCGCGCGATTGCGCTTGCGCCCCCACAAGGGCAGCATTATTTTCAGCGGCTCATGCGATCTGGGCTTGGAAGCGCGGCGCAATGCGTGTAAGGCCCGCGAAATCGTTCAATCCGCCTTTGCGTCCAGCCTGTCCGCGCCCTGCCCCGGAAAGCTGCGATGTTTTGACAACCGAGGTCCGAAATGGCTGTTCAACAGAACCGCGTCACCCGTTCCCGCCGCAACATGCGCCGCGCGCATGATGCTCTGGTCGCGGCCAACCCGAATGAATGCCCCAATTGCGGCGAACTCAAGCGCCCGCATCATGTCTGCCCCTCTTGCGGCTTCTACAATGACCGCGAAGTCGTGGCGCAGTCGGGCGAAGTGGATCTGGACGACGACGCGGCGTGAGCCCGCATCGCACCCGGATGAAACATGGCTGACGCGCCGCAAGGCATGACAACGCCGCAAGGCGGCAGGATAACAGTCTCTGTCGATGCCATGGGCGGCGACGAGGGGCCCGCCGCAGTTATTGCCGGATGCGCGCTGTCGGCGGCGCGCAATGACCGCATCGCATTCATCCTACATGGGGACGAGGCCGCGCTGACGCCGCTGCTGGCAGAGTTTGCGTCGCTGCGCGGGATCACCCGGATCGTCCACAGCCCCGATGTGGTCAGCATGGACGACAAGCCCGCCAATGTCATGCGCCATGGCCGCGCGACCTCGATGTGGGCGTGCCTGTCGGCCGTGCAGGACGGCGCGGCGCAGGCGGCGGTGTCCTGCGGCAACACAGGCGCGCTGATGGCCGTGTCGATGCTGCGGCTGCGCAAGCTGCGCGGCGTGCACCGCCCGGCGATTGCGTGCCTGTGGCCCTCGCGCGGGAGGTCGGGCTTCAACACCATGCTCGATGTCGGGGCCGATGTGCGCGCCGACGAAGAATCGCTACTGCAATACGCGCTGATGGGGGCTGCCTATTACCGCAACGCCTTTGACGCGCCGCGCCCGCGCGTGGGGCTGTTGAATGTCGGCACCGAAGAGCACAAGGGCCGCGCCGAGATCAAGGAGGCCGCGCGGCTGATCGCCGACGCCGCCGCCATCGGGCGCTACGATTTCGTGGGCTTTGTCGAGGGCAACGACCTGCCCGCCGAGCATGTCGATGTGATCGTGACCGACGGGTTTACCGGCAATATCGCACTCAAGACCGCCGAAGGCACTGCGAAGCTGATCGGCGAGCGGATGCGCGCCGAGTTGACGGCAACCCTGTGGTCGCGCCTGTCGGCGGGGCTGGCCAGCGGCCCGCTGCGCCGGTTCAAGCGCAGCATGGACCCGCGGCGCATGAATGGCGGCGTGTTTCTGGGCCTGAACGGGACAGTCGTGAAATCGCATGGCTCGGCCGATGCAACCGGCGTTTCGGCAGCGATCAAGCTCGCTTTCCGCCTGGCCGAATCGCGCTTTCAGGAACGTATGGCCGACCGGCTGGCAAAGGTCGCTGACGGGCTGCACCAGCAGACACTCGACGAGGCCAATCCCCCCGATGCAGCCGATGACGAACCCGGCGAGGCCAAAGCATGACGACGATCCGCCCCGTTATCCGTGGCACCGGCCACTATCTGCCCGCCCGCATCGTGCCCAATGCCGAATTCGCCGCGCAGCTCGAGACCAGCGACGAATGGATCGTCTCGCGCTCGGGGATCGAGCGGCGGCATTTCGCCGCCGAGGGGGAATTCACCTCGGACCTCGCCACCCATGCCGCCCGCGCGGCACTGGCCAATGCCGGGATGGATGCCGGGCAGATCGATGCGGTGATCGTCGCCACCTCGACGCCCGACTACACCTTTCCCGCCGTGGCGACGCAGGTGCAAGCGGGATTGGGCATCACCAGCGGCTTTGCCTTCGATATCCAGGCGGTCTGCGCGGGCTTCGTCTTCGCGCTGGCCAATGCCTCGGGGCTGATCGCCGCCGGACAGGCTCGCCGCGTGCTTGTCATCGGCGCCGAGACCTTCTCGCGCATCCTCGACTGGTCCGACCGCGGGACCTGCGTGCTGTTCGGCGATGGCGCGGGCGCGGTGGTGCTCGAGGGGCTGCCGGGCACCGGGCAAAGCGACGACCGCGGCGTGCTGGCCTGCGACCTGAACTCGGACGGGCAGTATCGCGAACTGCTGTATGTCGATGGCGGCGTGTCGCGCAATGGCCAGGCGGGTGTCTTGCGCATGCAGGGGCGCGAAGTGTTCCGCCACGCCGTCGAGAAGCTCGCCGCCACCGCGCAGACCGTGCTCGACCGCGCCGGCCTGCAGGCGAGCGATGTCGACTGGCTGGTGCCGCATCAGGCCAATCTGCGCATCATCCGGGGCACGGCGCAGAAGATGGGCCTGCCGATGGAAAAGGTCGTCGTCACGGTGCAGGACCATGGCAACACCTCGGCCGCCTCGATCCCGCTGGCGCTGTCGGTTGCCAATACCGAAGGCCGCCTGCGCCCCGGTGATCTGGTGCTGACCGAGGCCATCGGCGGCGGGCTGAGCTGGGGCGCGGTGCTGCTGCGCTGGTAGGCGGCAGGGCGCGCGACAGGTGTTCGCGCCAAACCCCTGATATTGACTCGGAAAAACCCTTGGCCCATGCTGTCACATGATCGTGCAGGAGGGGCGCATGTCGAACAACACGTTGACACGAATGGATTTGACCGAAGCCGTTTTTCGCGAGGTGGGCTTGTCGCGCAACGAATCCGCACAGCTTGTCGACTCTGTCCTGCAGCATGTCTCGGACGCGCTGGTCCGGGGCGAGCAGGTGAAACTCTCTTCCTTCGGCACGTTTTCGGTGCGCGAGAAGAACGCCCGCATCGGTCGCAACCCCAAGACCGGCGAGGAAGTGCCGATCTCGCCGCGCCGCGTGCTGACCTTCCGCCCCTCGCATCTGATGAAGGCGCGCGTCGCCGAAGGCAATCGCGGATAGGACAGATACATGCGTAAAGCGCCGGACGCCTTTCGCACCATCAGCGAAGCGTCAGAGGTCCTGCAGACCCCGGCCCATGTGCTGCGTTTCTGGGAAAGCCGGTTCACGCAGGTCAAGCCCGTCAAGCGCGCGGGCGGGCGGCGCTATTACCGCCCGGCGGATATCGATCTGCTGTCGGGCATCAAGCTGCTGCTGCACGACCAGGGCATGACCATACGCGGCGTGCAGCGGCTGATCTCCGAGAAAGGCGTTCGCCATGTGGCCGGGCTTGCCCCGGTTTCGGGCTTTGAGGTCGGGGTGATAGAGGGCGCGGTCGTTGCCGACCCGCCACGGCGGGTCGAGATTGCGCCTGCAGAGGACGCCTTGGACACGGGCGCCGGCACTGAAGACGACGTGGCGCACGTCCCGACCGGAGCGGACACGCCCGAGGCCGGACCAGCGCCCGAACCTGTCACCGAAGAAGCCACCGCGTCAGACCCTGCGGACACCACACCGCACGATGAGCAGCCCGGCGATGACTCCAGCGTTCTGCCCGCAGTTTCGGCAGCGCCGGAGGGGCGACCGGCGCCGCAGGACGACGCGACTGCCGACCAAGAAGACTCCCCACCCGCCGCCGATATCGACGCTGCCCGCGCGACTCAGCCGGACGCCGCCGAGACGCCAGCGGCGGAGGGAACGCCTCTGCCCGACACTCAACCCCGTCAGGAAGCACCGGACGCAACGCCCGTGCAGGAAGACGCCGCGCTGGCCGAGAGCGACCCCGGCGCAGAGATCGCCCCCGTCGCCTCGGCTGACGCGGCGGCGGACACGCCGCCAGAGCCGGAAGGCCCGCTGACACCCGCGGCCGAGACCGAGATCGACCCGCAATCCGCAGCCGAAGTGCCGCCTGTCGCAACACCCGTGGCCGAAGCCGACCCGACACCAGTGACGCCCCCGCTCGCAGACCCGGATGCGGCAGCGGCCATGGCGCCAGAGCCGGACGACACCACGACGCCCGAGGCAGAGCCCGGGCCCACGCCAGATGCGGCCCCGATTGCATCGCCAGGCGCGCCAGCGGAAACATCACCAGAGCCAGCGCGCGACCTTTTCACCGAAGGCGGCGCGCAGCCCGATACACAGCCCGCAGCCGAAGTGCCGCCGGTCGCGACACCCGAGGCCGAAGCCGACCCAACGCCAGAGACGCCCCCGCTCGCAAACCCGGATGCGGCAGCGGCCATGGCGCCAGAGCCGGACGACACCACGACACCCGAGGCAGAGCCCGGACCCACGCCAGATGCGGCCCCGATTGCATCGCTGGGCGCGCCAGCGGAAACACCATCAGAGCCAGCGGGCGACCTTTTCACCGAAGGCGGCGCGCAGCCCGATACACAGCCCGCAGCCGAAGTGCCGCCGGTCGCGACATCCGAGGCCGAGGCCGACCCAACGCCAGAGACGCCCCCGCTCGCAGACCCGGATGCCGAAGCAGACACTTCGCCCGAACCGGATAGCGCGCCGCTACCCGAGCCCGATACACAGCCCGAGGCCGAGCCAGAGCCCCTGTCCGCCGCTCCTCCCGAGCGCGTCACTGCGGACGATGCGCGCTCACCCCACGAGGCGGGCAGCCCGGCCGGGCCGGACGCACCGACAGCAGGCGAATCGGACGCCGCGGCCATGCCAGAGTCGCAGGACGCCTCTTCATCGGCGACCGGTGCAGAAACGCCGGGCGCGGCAGAGCCACGGTCCGACACACCCGCCGATGCCGCCGCGCCCACGGACGTGCCCGGCAGCACGGCCACCGCACCTGCGACAGAGGACATCGCCGCGCCGATCGGCAATATCTTCGCCGACACGGCAGCGGCAGCGCGCCCGCTGCGCGCCGCTGCCCTTGCCCATGCGCTGCGCACGGCCCCGCCCCCGCCCGACAGGCTGGCCGACGCGGCACCGCTGATCGCCCGTCTGGAGGCGCTGATAAACAAAATGAGCCGCGCCGGGTAGGCGCGGCCCTGTGTCGGTTGGGAAATTCACCCCGAATTTCGGCCTTGTCACCGGGCGGAAATCGCGGCACAAGGCGGCATCGTCGGGCTATGGCGCAGTCTGGTAGCGCGTCCGTCTGGGGGACGGAAGGTCGCAGGTTCAAGTCCTGCTAGCCCGACCATCAATCCGCACTGCACCACCGAAAGCGCCCCGACTCAGCGCTTCATGGCCGATTCGAACGCGCTGGCCATGTCGTTCCACGCCTTTTCCATCCCCTCGCGGATGTCGCCCCAGGCTTTCTCACTGCTGTCGCGGGCCTCACGCAGCTTGGCTTCCATCTCGTCGCGCTGGCGCTTCATCTCGTCAAGCTGCTTGCGATAGCCATCCTGCATGTCGGCCTGGGACGCGCGGGCCTGCGCCTCGAGCTTGGCGATCTCGGCGTTCCACTCATCCATCTTTGCCTTGGTCTTTTCGATAAAGGTATCGCGGTCCATTCTGTCCTCCTCTGAAACGGCTTTATGATTGGTAACTTGGGCAGTGCCCGGCCCGGTTGCAAGCCCTGTGCCCGGCTCTGGCCTTTCCTCGCGCCGGGGGTTTCGCTACCACGTCAGAAGACGAATCGGACCAGCGAGGCAGTTCAATGCAGATCGGAGTCCTGCCATCCCAAGAGCTGCGCGCGATGCTGGCCCAGGGCCAGATCACCGCTGACACGCCTGTCACCGAGGCGCAGATCCAGCCCGCCAGCCTCGATCTGCGGCTGGGCGCGCGGGCGTGGCGGGTGCGGGCCTCGTTCCTCGCCGGTCAGGGGCGGCGCGTGACAGACCGGCTGGCGGATTTCGAGATGCACCAGATGGATCTGAGCGATGGCGCGGTGCTGGAGAAGGGCTGCGTCTATGTCGTCCCACTGATGGAGGGGCTGGCCCTGCCCCCCGGCCTGCAGGCCGTGACCAACGCCAAAAGCTCGACCGGGCGGCTGGACCTGCTCACGCGCGTCATCACCGATGACGGCACCGAGTTCGACCGCGTCCCCGAGGGGTATCATGGCCCCCTCTATGCCGAGATCTGCCCGCGTTCCTTCTCGGTGCTGGTCCGGCCCGGCATGCGGCTGAACCAGATCCGTTTTCGCCGCGGTCATGCCGTGCTCAGCGATGCCGAACTGGCGGATCTGCACGCGCGCGCGCGGCTGGTGCCGGGTGATCCCGTCATCTCGGAGGGGCTGGGCTTCTCGGTCGATCTGCGCCCCGAGGAGGGCGCGCTGGTGGGGTATCGCGCCAAGCCCCATACCGGGGTGATCGACCTCGACCGCGTCGGCGCCTACGCGCCGGCTGAGTTCTGGGAGGCGCTGCACAGCGAGGACGGGCAGATCATCCTCGATCCGGGCGCGTTCTACATCCTCGTCAGCCGCGAAGCCGTGCATATCCCGCCAGATTTTGCCGCCGAGATGGCCCCCTATCTGGCCATGGTGGGCGAGTTCCGCGTGCATTACGCGGGGTTTTTCGATCCCGGCTTCGGCCATGCGGCTGCAGGCGGCACCGGGGCGCGCGGCGTGCTGGAAGTGCGCTGCCACGAGGCCCCCTTCGTGCTGGAGCATGGCCAGATCGTCGGGCGGCTTGTCTATGAACGCATGGCGGCGCGGCCCGACCGGCTGTATGGTGAGGGGATCGCGTCGAATTACCAGGGCCAGGGGCTGAAGCTCGCCAAACATTTCCGGGACGCGTGAGCGATGCTCGATCTGCTCGACCTGGTGGATATGGCGTTTCTGATCACTGCCTTTGTCACGCTCTTCGTGGTGATCGACCCGATTGGCACTGCGCCGCTGTTTCTGGCGCTGACGCAGGGCATGAGTGCGGCGCGGCGGCGCGCCATCGGGCTGCGTGCCTGTGTCATCGCAGCGGTGCTTCTGGCGCTGTTCGGCGTGGCGGGCGAGGAATTCCTTCGCTTCATCGGCATCTCGATGCCCGCGTTCCAGATCGCGGGCGGGATCCTGCTGTTCCTGACCGCGCTCGACATGTTGTTCGACCGCCGCAGCCAGCGCCGCGCCGATCACGCCGATGGAACGAAAGGGAATCTGGCCGATGACCCGTCGGTGTTCCCGCTGGCCATGCCGCTGATCGCGGGGCCTGGCGCGATGGCCAGCATGGTACTGCTGATCGGCGAGACGGGGCGCAGCGTGGAAGGGATGGCGCTGGTGACAGGGGTGATGCTGGTCGCCGTGGCGCTGGTCTTCGTGGCCTTCCTGCTTGCCGCGCCGCTGGAGCGGGTGCTGCGGCGCACCGGCACGATGGTCATCTCGCGGCTGTTCGGGCTGTTGCTGGCAGCGCTGTCCGTGCAGTTCGTCCTCAATGGTGCGAGTGCGATCGGCGTGCTGCCGCCCACGGCTATCGGGCCGTGACGCCGCCGTAATGCCCTGTGCCACGCAAGGGCGCGAGGCGCCCGCGAGCGGGTGCGGGGCAACCCGAGCGGGCGCCTTTTCGCTCGGCGCCGCGAAACCGCGCACCGTGTGGGGCAGCCTACTCTGCCGCCGAGGCGCTCGGCGTGGACTCGCTGTCGGATTTGCGCGGCTTGCGCGGTGCACGGCGGGGGCGCGGGGCAGCCTCGGCCCCGCCCTCGGGCTGGCCGTTATCACCGCCGCGCGCGGCGCGCGGCTTGCGCCGGTTGGCGGGCTTGGCGCGCGGTTCGTCCTCGGCCTGCGGGGTATCGTTGCGGCTTTCGGGCGTTTCCACCAGCGATGTCTCGGCCCCCGCATCGGTCTCCCGCACGGCAAAGGCGTTCTCGCCAGACGGGTCGTGACCCGCGCGCGCCTCATCAGCGGCCCCGTCATCCTGCCGCCGGTTGTCGTTGCGGCGCTGCTGGTGCTGGTTGCGCTCTTCCTGCTGCTGGCGATTGCGCTCTTCATGCTGCTGGCGGCGGGCTTCCTGCTCGGCCTGCTGCTCGCGCTGCGCCTGGGCCAGAAGCCGCGTGTAATGCTCGGCGTGCTGCTGGAAATTCTCGGCGGCCACACGGTCGTTGCCCAGTTGGGCATCGCGCGCGAGGACCTGATATTTCTCGATGATCTGCTGCGGTGTGCCGCGCACCTTGCCCTCGGGCCCGGAACTGTCGAAGACGCGGTTGACGATGTTGCCAAGCGATTTCGGGCGGTTCGCCTTGGAACGCGAGCGTTTGTTGGGTGATCTCATGCAAATGTCCTGCCGGTTCGGGCATACGTCGCAGCCATGGTCGCGATCCGCCGGCTGTCGGGATCACAGGCTGCTTTTCGGGATAGGGGGCGCACTGCTTGGCGCGTACTGCCTGACCTTCACTTGGCATGGCGTGGCCCGTCTGACAAGCCCCCTGTCGCGCAAATCCCGCATTTTCGCGGGTTGTCGCGCAAAAATCATCACTCTTTGCGGGCCGAAACCACCCGATCGCGCCCGTCCAGATCGGGCAGCACCCGCAGATCCGCCAGCCCGGCGGCGCGGCACAGCGCTGCCACCGCCGCCCCCTGCGCTGCGCCGACCTCAAACAGCACCCGTCCGCCGGGCGCCAGATGATGTGAAAGCCCCGCGCAGATGCGGCGATAGGCGCCCAGCCCGCTGCCGTCACACTCTGCCGGGATCAGTGCCATGCGCGGCTCCCACCGGCGCAATTCAGGCGAGAGAGAGTCGATCTCGCCCGCGCCGATATAGGGCGGGTTGGCAACGATCAGGTCGAAACGCCCGCTGACAGCGCCGAACCAGTCCGACACAGCGAACCCGGCGCGCGCCCCGACGCCCAGCGCGCGCGCATTGCCGCGCGCCACGGCAAGCGCAGCGGGCGAGAGATCGACGCCCAGACCGGTCGCGCCCCCCCGCTCGGCCAGTAGCGTCAGCAGGATCGCGCCCGACCCGGTGCCAAGGTCCAGCACCCGCGTGAAAGGCACGCCCAGCGCCTCGGCGATCAGTGTCTCGGTCTCGGGGCGCGGGTCGAGCACATCGCCGGTGATGCGAAAGACCCGCCCCCAGAACAGCCGCCGCCCCGTGATCTGCGCCACAGGCCGATGCGCCGCACGCGCGGCAATCGCCGCATCATAGGCCAGGGCCTGCGCCGGGGGCACAGGCGCGTCGGGGTCCATCAGCAGCCGGTCGGGCGCAAGGTCGAGGACATGCGCCAGCAGCGCGCGCGCATCGCGCGGGGCATCCATGATCCCTGCCGCGCGCAGCCGCGCCGCACCATCGGCCAGCAGCGTGCGGCGGGTGGCCCCCTCATCCGTCATCTGCCCTGCCCCCGCGCTCACGCGTCCAGCGCGGCAAGGCGCTCGGCCTGATCGGCGGAAATCAGCGCGTCGATCACCTCGTCCAGATCGCCCTGCATCACCGAATCCAGCCGGTAGAGCGTCAGGTTGATGCGGTGATCGGTCATCCGCCCTTGCGGAAAGTTGTAGGTGCGGATGCGTTCCGACCGGTCGCCCGAGCCGACCTGCGCGCGGCGGTCCTCGGCGCGGGCATCGGCGGCGCGCTGGCGTTCCATGTCGTAGAGCTTCGCGCGCAGCACATCCAGCGCCAGGCGCCGGTTCTGGTGCTGCGACTTCTCGGAGCTTGTCACCACGATCCCGGTGGGCAGATGCGTGATCCGCACCGCCGAGTCGGTGGTATTGACATGCTGCCCCCCAGCCCCCGAGGCGCGCATCGTGTCGATGCGGATGTCCTGCGCGGGAATGTCGATCTCGACCTCGCCTGCCTCGGGCAGCACTGCAACGGTCGCCGCCGAGGTGTGAATGCGCCCGCCCGATTCGGTTACCGGCACGCGCTGCACGCGGTGCACACCCGATTCGAATTTCAGCCGCGCGAACACCCCCTCGCCCGCGATGCGCAGCACCGCCTCGCGCAGGCCGCCCAGTTCGGTCTGCGACAGGCTGATGACCTGCACCTGCCAACCGCGACCCTCGGCATAAAGCTGATACATGCGCATCAGATCGGCGGCAAAGAGGCTCGCCTCCTCGCCGCCCGTGCCGGGGCGCAGCTCGATCAGCGCGGGCCGCGCATCGGCGGCGTCCTTCGGCAGCAGCGCCAGCCGCAGCGCCTGCTCGAGCGCCGGAAGTTCCGCCTCGAGCCGCGCGAGTTCCTCTTCGGCCAGCGCGCGCATCTCGGGATCGCCGAGCATGGCGCGCGCGTCCTCGCGCTGGGCCATGGCCTCGCGCCAGGCCTCGATCTGCGCCACGACGGGTTTCAACTCGGCGTAGTCGCGGGTCAGTTCCGCAATCTCGGACGATGCCGCGCCTTCCATCAGGCGGGCCTCGAGATACCCGAAACGGCGGGTGATCTGATCGAGTGTTTCGGGGGCGAACATGGCGCCCTGATGGCCAAATCCCCGACCACGGTCAAGCCCGCGCTGGACGGGGCAACGTGCAGCGCGTATGGATCAGGACAAGTGCCGCGCATTTCGCGGTCAGGGTTCAGGGGACAATGGGCGATCTCGCCGCACATCTCGACACGGCGTTCTGGGTCACTGTCGCAGCCATTTTCGCGCTTCTGGTCATCTCGGGGCTGTTCTCGGGCTCGGAGACGGCGCTGACGGCGTCAAGCCGGGGCAAGCTGAAGGCGCAGGCCGACAAGGGCGATCCCAGCGCCGCGCGTGCGCTGGCGCTGACCGATGACAGCGAGCGGATGATCGGCGCCATCCTGCTGGGCAACAATCTGGTCAACATCCTCGCCGCCTCGCTGGCGACAGCGCTGTTCACGCGGCTGTTCGGTGATGGCGGCGTGGCGCTGGCGACGCTGGTGATGACGCTTCTGGTGCTGGTCTTTGCCGAGGTGCTGCCCAAGACCTACGCCATCTCGAACCCCGAGACGGCCGCGACGCGGGCCGCGCGACTGTTGGGCGTGGTGGTGGCGGTGTTCTCGCCTGTCGTCAATGTGGTGCGCTTTGTCGTGCGCCGGGTGCTGGCGCTGTTTGGGGTGCAGATCGACCCCGACAGCAACATCATGTCCGTGCATGACGAGATCGCGGGCACGCTGGCGCTGGGCCATTCCAGCGGCTCGGTCGAGAAAGAGCATCGCGACCGGCTGCTGGGCGCGCTCGACCTGTCCGAGCGCACGGTCGAGGAGATCATGCGCCACCGCAGCCAGATCGACACGGTCAACGCCGACGACCCGGTGACCGAGATCATCGCGAAAAGTATCAACTCGCCGCATTCGCGCATGCCGATCTATCGCGAGGACCCCGAGAACATTATCGGTGTGCTGTATTCCCGCGATCTGGTGCGCGAGATGCACCGGCTGGTCAGCGAAGCGGGTGGTGATTACGGCGCGATCGCGCAGCTGGACCTGACGGCGCTGGCCCGCCCGCCCTATTTCGTCCCCGACACCACGCCGCTGGATGAGCAGATGAAGGAGTTCCTGCGCCTGCGGCGGCATTTTGCGCTGGTGGTCGATGAATACGGCGCGCTGCAGGGGCTGATCACGCTCGAGGATATTCTCGAGGAGATCGTGGGCGAGATCGAGGATGAATACGACACCGAGACCCTGCCCGAACTGACCGAAGGGCCCGGGGGCGAAGTGGTCGTCGATGGCGCGATGACCATTCGCGACCTCAATCGCGCGATGGACTGGTCGCTGCCCGATGACGAGGCGGTGACCGTCGCCGGGCTGGTGATTCACGAGGCGCAGAGCATCCCCGAGGAGGGGCAGGTGTTCTCCTTCCACGGCTGTCGCTTCACCATCCTCGCACGCGAAGGCAACCGCATCGTGCAACTCAGCATCCTGAACAGCGACGGCGCGAAGGGCCAGAAGACCAGCGCGTGACCCGACAGGCGCAAGGGTCGATGCTCGAGCCAGGCTCCGAAAACGCTTGAACGCTAAGGCAATCCGGGCAATCGTGCAGGCGGAAATCGACAGGGCACGCTAGAATAAGGGGCGGGCAAGCCACCCGCGCGGGCTTGGCCACAGGCATGCAGGATTTCAGACATCTCTTCATCATCGGCGCACCCAAGGCCGGGACCACCACCCTTGCCAATCTGCTGGCCCGTCACCCGTCCATCCATCAGGGCGCCACGAAAGAGCCGCGCTTCTTCACCGATTTTGCCTGGCGCCACTTGTCCGGGCCGGGCAGCGCGGAGTTTGTCGCGACGATGACACCGGATCCGCCCGCCCCTCCGCCAGGGCAAGATCGTTGGTGAACCCGCTCGGCAGTCCGCGACCATCACCGCACTCGGTCGCAGGACCCGGGGGCCTGCGCGCGCGCGTCGGCAGCAGCCTTGCCTGGACGACCGGCGGCCATTTCGGGTCCGAGGCGATACGCCTGCTGAGCAATCTGGTCCTGACCCGGCTGCTCTTTCCCGAAGCCTTCGGGATCATGGCGCTGGTCACGGCGGTGATGATCGGCTTGCAGCTCTTCTCGGATATCGGCGTTTCGCCCGCGATCCAGCAGAGCCGACGCGGCGACGACCCGGCCTTTCTGAACACGGCCTGGACGATTCAGGTGATGCGCGGTTTCGTGCTGTGGCTGGCGGCCTGCGCCATGGCCCTGCCGCTGGCGGCGTTCTACGGGGCGCCGCAACTGGCCGAACTTCTGCCCGTCGCCGCGCTGTCGCTGATCGTCATCGGCTTCCGGCCCACACGGTTCGATACGGCCAGCCGCCATCTGCGCATGGCCCGGGTGACGGTCATCAACCTAAGCGCGCAGGGGGTTGCGCTGTTGATCGTGGTTGCGCTGGCCTATGCCACGCGCTCGGTCTGGGCGCTTGCCATCGGCATGGTGATCAGCGACGTGCTGCGCATGCTGGCGCTGCATCTGTTCCTGCCCGGCCATGTCGATCGCCTGCGTATCGAGCGCGCGGCCGCGTATGAGCTGATCCATTTCGGCAAGTGGATCTTCCTGTCCACTGCCTGCGCCTTTGCCATCTCGCAGGGTGACCGGCTGGTGCTGGGCCATTACCTGACGCTTGAAATCCTCGGGATCTTCAGCATCGGCTATTTCATCGGCAGCTTTCCCCGAATGCTGGGGATGACGGTTCTGGAGCGGCTGATGATCCCCATCTACCGCGAGCGGCCGCCTGCCGAATCGGCTGCGAATTTTGCTGCCCTGCGCCGGTTCCGGGCGCTCTTCACCGGCGCGCTTATGGGGCTGGTTGTGGCGCTTGCCCTCGGCGGGCCATGGCTGATCTCTGTCCTTTACGATGCGCGCTACATCATGGCGGGGCCTGTCGTGGTGATGCTGTCCTGCATCGTGCTGCTGCAACTGGTCGGCATGAGCTATGACCGCGCGGCGCTGGCGGCGGGCGATGCGCGCGGCTTCTTCTGGCTGCAGGCAGCGCGCGCCGCCCTGCAATTGATCGGCCTGTTGATCGGTGCACAACAGGCCGGGCTTGGCGGCGCGCTTGCGGGGCAGGCGCTGTCAGTGATCGTGACCTACGGGCTGGAACTGCGCCTCGCGCGGCGCCACGGCGCGTGGGACATGCGCCATGACCTGGCCGCCGCCCTGGGCGCGCTGAGCATCGGGGCGCTGGCGCTGTGGCTGCATGGCGATATCGTCGCCGGTCTGTTCGTCACCGGGGGATGATGCGGCTTGCGGCTGATCACCGCGCGCCGGGAACCGATTCCCCGGCCCGGGCGACTGACCCGAAAGCGCCCTGGGGGAGCGCAACAGCAGGTGGATGGGCACGGCCCAAGGCGCGGCACTGACCGCATCGGTGGCATCCCGCATGAGGCCGCGCTCAGGCCGCCGTCCGGTTCGAGGTCAGCGACAGGAACACATCCTCCAGATCGGGCTCTTCGCTGGTCACGTCCAGCACTTCGCCCCCGGCGGCACTCACCGCCGCCAGCAGCGCCCCGGCACTGACCGCGCTGCGCGAGTAGCTCAGCGCCAGCACGCCATCGGCGCGGGTCTCCTGCGTCACGCCCGCGGGCAGCGCGAGGCCGGTCACAGGGGCAGCGAGCCGCAGCAGCAGCGTCTTGGCATCCAGCCGGTCCAACAGCGTTTCGGTGCGGTCCCGCACGATCACCGCGCCATCGTCGATGATGGCGATCTCGTCGCACATCTCCTGCGCTTCCTCCAGGTAATGCGTGGTCAGGATGATGGTCATGCCCTGCGCATTCAGCGTGCGCACATTCTCCCACAGCATCTGGCGCAACTCGATATCGACGCCGGCCGTGGGTTCATCCAGCACCAGCACCTGCGGCGCGTGCACCAGCGCCTTGCCCAGAAGCAGGCGCCGCCGCATCCCGCCCGACAGGGTGCGGGCATAGGCCCCGGCCTTGTCCGACAGCCCGATCAGGCGCAAAATCTCGTCCGTGCGCCGCTGCGCGCGCGGCACGCCATAGAGCCCGGCCTGCACCTCGAGCGCGCCGCGCGGGGTAAAGAACGGGTCGATGTTCAGCTCTTGCGGCATGACCCCGATGGCGGCGCGCGACTGGCGCGGGTTCACGTCCTGGTCGAACCCCCAGATCCGCACCTGTCCAGCGGTCTTGGTCACCAGCCCCGCCAGAATGTTGATCAGCGTCGATTTGCCCGCGCCATTGGGTCCCAGCAGCCCGAAGATGCTGCCCGCCGGGATCGTCAGATCGACGTCCCGCAGCGCCTGCTTGCCGCCCGCATAGGTCTTGCGCAGCCCACTGATCTCGATGGCATCGCCTGTCATCCGCCCCTCCTGTCCTGTGCCCTCGTAAATAACCCCTTCGGCGACAATGAAAAGCACATCCGCACCGTGTCGGGTTGACCTGCGGCGCGGCGCCAGTCACGGTATCGGGGTTCCAACAGGACCTACAGGAGGCAAAATGGGCAACATTGTCGAGCTGCTGACAAGTTTTGACGGGCGCATCCGGCGCGGACAGTACTGGATGGGGGTCATCCTGCTGGTGGTCGCAGCGGTGGTGGTGATGGCCATCGTCTCGGCGATCTTTGGCGAGTCCTTCTTCGGGCGGTTGCTGACGCTGCTCATCACGCTGGGTCTGGTCTATCCTTGGGCCGCGCTCGGGGCCAAGCGGCTTGCCGACCGGGGCCAGCCACCGATGCCGAAACTCGCCATCTTCATCGCCCCCGGTCTGCTGTTGACGATAATCGACACATTCCGCATCGGCTATCGCCCCGTGCAGGGCATGCCAGGGGCCGAGGGCATGATGATGCCCGGCACACCGACCATGATCCTCGGGCTGATCGCACTGGGCGTGGGGATCTGGGCGCTGATCGAACTGGGCATTCTCAAGGGCGACGAAGAGGCCAATGCCTACGGCCCGCCCCCGGCCTGAACGCGCAGGCCCAAAAAGTCCGGCCACGCGGCCTGCGCGTGAGGCCGCGTGGCCGTGATGTGATCGGCAAGCGGGAGCAGAGCGCTCTGGCAACGGGCGCGGGTGCGTGTGTGTGCCCGCCGCCCATGTGCCGCACGTCACCCCGGGGCCCCGTGGGCGGGTATCACCAGCCGCGCGCGACGCCCCTGACAGTCCGGAAAGGGGCCGCACGATTCCGCTATTGACCGCGTTTCACGGGCGGATCGACCGGATCCGGTTCTGGCAGGGCGTGCTGATCCTGCTGGTGCCGTTGCTGGCCGTGACTGTGTTGGTGGCGGCAACGCTCGAGGATGGTCCCGCAGCACGGATCACGATCTTCGTGGCCGCGCTGGTGGCGCTCTATCCCGCGCTTGCGCTGTCGACCAGACGGCTGGCCGACCGCGGCCACCCGCCCCTGTCCCGGCTTGCGATCTTCGTCGCGCCGCAAGTCCTGTCTCTCGCGCTCTAGACCTTCCGGATCGGCGACCGCCCAACGTCAGCGCTGATCCCCGCAGACCCCGGGGCCGTGATCATGCTACCCGCGACGACAGTGCCGGTGATCGGCCTACTCGCGCGCGGCGTGTCGGTCCGGGCGATCATCGAGTTGGGCTTCCTGCGCGGCGACCCCAAGACCAACGCCTTCGGCCCGCCACCCACCGCGTGAATGGCTTGTGACCGGCCCCGCCTTTCCGGTATCATCGCACCACGTCAACAAGAGGCCCCTGCCATGACCACAGCTTTCGAGCCGCCCGAGACCGAGATCGTCACCGCCATGCGCGTGTGCTGCGACGGGGGTGAGGGGGCGCTGGGACACCCGCGCGTCTGGCTGTCAATCAGCCACGAGACCGGGATGGTCGAATGCCCCTATTGCGACAAGCGCTTCGTCCATGAGGACTGGGCCGACGACGACGCGGCCTGAACAGGGGCGCGCCATGGGCCTGGTCGCTGTCCTGATCGCCGCTGGCATCGGCTTCGCCATTGGCGCGTGCTGGTACATGGCGCTTGCGAAGCCCTGGATGGAGGCCTCGGGCGTGCCGGTCGGCGCGGATGGCCAACCGGCAGGGCGCAGTCCGGCGCTGACCTATGGCGGGGCGTTCCTGTGCATCCTGATCGTCGCGGGGATGCTGCGGCATGTGCTGGTGTCCAGCGGTGTGACCACGCCAGTCGCGGGCGCGGTGTCGGGGCTGGGAGTGGGGCTGTTCCTTATCGCGCCGTGGATCACGCTGAACGTGCTGTTCGCCATGCGCCCGCTGAAACTCGCCGCCATCGACGCGGGCTATGCGGCGCTGGCCTGCACCGCGATGGGGCTGGTGCTGACGCTGCTGTGATCCCGCGACGCAAAGGCGATCAGCGGCTCACCCGCGCTTCGCTCAGCAACATCGGGGTCTCGCCGCACATCAAATCGCCATCGACGCGGCTTTCGGTCCGGTCGAGGAACTGCACGATATTGTTTCCCGACCAGGCGCGCACCCGCCCGAAGCCGCTGATCAGGCCGGTCCCCCGCGCGGTGCCGGTCTGCGGGTCCTGATAGTGATAGACGATCCGGCCCGCGATGCCGTCATCGCACTCGAACCGCACGCGCCCGAAGCGCAAGGTCTCGCCCACTGACCAGCTTCCGCGGCACGCCACGCCGGTATTGGTCTCACCCTCCAGCGTGCCTTCGTTCCAGCCGATGGCCCGGCCGACGAAATAGACACCATCGCCGGGCATGCAGGCAACGACCGGCGCACAGCTTTCCGGCGAGCCGGGCCGGTTTTCGCAGTCGGGCATTTCGAGCGCGCTGAGGGGGGTGAAGACGCCAATCCCCACCAGACAGGCCAGCACACAGGAGTTTCGCATGATCGCCTCGGATTTTGCTGCCTGCTGCGTGATTAGACCACACTCTGCCAGCATCGCAACCCGCAGCAAGACGACTGCAACCGGCAAGGGTGCAATATCGCCGATTATTTCTACTCTGGGTTGATTCAACGCACGTTTGCGTTAACATCCCTTATCGGTCAGGCGGCGGGGAAGCCCGCGCCACAGTGGATCTTGCAACAGGGAAACAGCATGAGCGTACCGCAGCATAACATCTACACGCCAAACGGATCGGGCCCCAACCGGACAGTCCCCGGCGCGCCCACGCCCAACCCGATACCGGGCGCCCTTGGGCTGGGGCTGAACATGTTCTTCAACGCGCTGCAATTCAACGAATATGTGCGCGCCCGCCGCGCGGTGCGAACAGCACTTCTGACCGCGATCTCGCGGCTGGATCCGCTGCCGGGGCACTATGTCTACGTCCTGCTGACCTCGCGTCAGGTGGGCAATGACGTGCGCTCCATGCGGCTGTTCAATTCGGCCACGGTGGGGCAACCGCGCCCTGTGCGCACATTCACTCCGCCGAATTACTTGTGGCCCCCCGAGATCATCCCCGAGACCGTTTATATCCACAACATGCCCAACCAGACGCCAGCCTTCCCGAACGCGCGCCCGATCAGCCTCACCGAGGCGAGCGACCTCGCCGAGCGCCTGAACATATGACCCCGCCGCCCGCGCGTGTGCCGCCCTTGCACGCGCGGGCGTGTTCAGGCAACAGTTCGGCGACAGGTGCCCCGACAGCTTCGCCATAGCCACAGGCGGAACTGCCCCGGCGGCGCAACAGGCAGCCGGGAGAGAGATGTCATGGCATTCGGCAAGGGCAGCCATCTGCATCTGATCGACGGTTCGGCCTATATCTTCCGCGCCTATCACGCGCTGCCGCCCTTGACGCGCAAATCCGACGGGCTGCCTGTGGGGGCCGTGGCGGGATTCTGCAACATGCTGTGGCGCTATATCGGCGAGAATGATGCAAGTGCCGACGCGCCCACCCATGCCGCAGTGATCTTCGACTATTCCTCCAAAACCTTCCGCAACGAGATCTACCCAGACTACAAGGCCAACCGCCCCGAGCCGCCCGAGGATCTGCGCCCGCAATTCCCGCTGACCCGCGATGCCTCGCGCGCCTTCAACCTCGCCACCATCGAGATCGAGGACTTTGAGGCCGATGACATCATCGCCACGCTGGCCCGGCAGGCGCGCGAGGCAGGCGGGCGGGTGACAATCATCTCGTCCGACAAGGATCTGATGCAGCTTGTCGGTGACGGGGTAGAGATGCTGGATGCGATGAAGAACAAGCGCATCGGCGTCGATGAGGTGGCCGAGAAATTCGGCGTCGCGCCCGACCGGGTGGTCGATGTGCAGGCGCTGGCGGGCGATTCGGTCGACAATGTGCCCGGCGCGCCCGGCATCGGGGTCAAGACGGCAGCGCTGCTGATCAACGAATATGGCGATCTGGAGTCCCTGCTGGACCGCGCGGAAGAGATCAAGCAACCCAAGCGCCGCGCCGCGCTGATCGACAATGCCGAACAGATCCGCATCTCCAAACGGCTGGTGCTGCTGGACGACCAGACGCCGCTCGATTTCACTCTGGCCGATCTGGAGGTCCGCGCGCCGGAGGCCGAGGCACTGCTGGGGTTCCTCAACCAGATGGAATTCCGCACGCTGACCCGCCGCGTGGCCGAACATTTCGGCACCACCCCGCCTGCCGCCACCGACACCCCTGCCCCGACCCCCGCCGCGCCCGAAGCCCCGGCAATGGACGCGGGCGATTATGCCTGCATCCGCGACATGGACACGCTGCGCGCCTGGATCGCCGAGATCCACGAGATCGGCCATGTCGCCATCGACACCGAGACCACGGCGCTGGACGAGATGCGCGCGGAACTTGTCGGGATCTCGCTTTGCATCCGCCCCGGGCACGCGGCCTATATCCCACTCGCGCATCGCAGCGCCGGTGAGGGGCTGTTCGACGATGCCGCACTGCTGCCCGATCAACTGGCGATGGATGATGTCCTGGCGGCGCTCAAGCCCGTGCTCGAGGACCCGGCGATCCTCAAGATCGGGCAAAACATGAAATACGACGCCAAGATCCTCGCCCGCCACGGGATCGCGATCGCGCCCATCGACGACACGATGCTGATGTCCTATGCGCTGCATGGCGGCCTGCACGGGCACGGCATGGACCAGCTGTCGGATCGCTACCTCAACCACCAGCCGATCCCCATCAAGTCGCTGCTGGGCTCGGGCAAATCCGCGATCACCTTCGACCGCGTGCCCATCGCGGACGCCACCCCCTACGCCGCCGAGGATGCCGATATCACGCTGCGGCTGTGGCAGATGTTCCGCCCCCGCCTGCACGCCGCACAGGTGACGCGGGTATACGAGACGCTGGAGCGCCCGCTGGTCCCGGTGCTGGCCGAGATGGAGATGACCGGCATCAAGGTGGATCGCGACGCGCTCTCGCGCATGTCGAACGCCTTTGCGCAGAAGATGGCGGGGCTCGAGGCCGAGATCCACGAGCTTGCGGGCGAGCGGTTCAACGTGGGCTCGCCCAAGCAACTGGGCGAGATCCTGTTCGACAAGATGGCGCTGGAGGGTGGCAAGAAGGGCAAGACCGGCGCCTATGCGACGGGCGCCGATGTGCTGGAAGATCTCGCCGCCGAAGGGCATGACCTGCCCGCCCGCGTGCTCGACTGGCGGCAGCTCTCCAAGCTGAAATCCACCTATACGGATGCGCTGCAGGACCACATCCACCCCGAGACGGGGCGCGTGCACACCTCCTACGTCATCACCGGGGCGGTGACGGGGCGGCTCTCTTCCACCGATCCGAACCTGCAGAACATCCCCATCCGCAGCGAGGAAGGCCGCCGCATCCGAACGGCCTTTGTCGCGGCCGAAGGGCACAGGCTGGTCGCGCTAGACTACAGCCAGATCGAATTGCGCATCCTCGCCCATATCGCCGGGATCGATAGCCTGAAGGCGGCGTTCCGCGAGGGCCAGGACATCCACGCCATGACCGCGTCACAAATGTTCGGCGTGCCGCTGGACGAAATGACGCCCGAGGTGCGCAGGCAGGCAAAGGCAATCAATTTCGGCGTGATCTACGGGATCTCGGGCTTTGGCCTCGCGCGCAACCTGCGTATTCCGCGCGCCGAGGCGCAGGCTTTCATCGACACCTATTTCGAGCGTTTCCCAGGCATCCGTGCCTATATGGATGACACGATCGCCTACGCGAAAAAGGAAGGCCGGGTCGAGACGCTGTTCGGGCGGCGCATTCATACACCCGAGATCAACGCCAAGGGACCGGCGGCGGGGTTTGCCCGGCGCGCGGCGATCAACGCGCCGATCCAGGGCACGGCGGCCGACATCATCCGCCGCGCCATGGTGCGGGTGCCGGCCGCGATTGCCGATCTGCCCGCGCGGATGCTCTTGCAGGTGCATGACGAGCTGGTCTTCGAGGTGGCAGAGGATGCGGTTGACACGACCATCGAACGGGTGCGCGACGTGATGGAGGGCGCGGCGGATCCGGTGCTGCATCTCGACGTGCCGCTGGTGGTCGATGCCGGTGTCGGCGCCAGCTGGGCCGAGGCACATTGACCGCAGCGGGTGCGAAGCGCCCGCTCGGGGTCCCCACCCACCCGCCCACGACCCGCTCGCGGGCGCTGCCTGCGCAGGGCGC
>LFIK01000428.1_pt1 | contig 31536 bp, 27 predicted proteins | sample 643401 | NCBI WGS metagenome assembly LFIK01 (sample SAMN03777447, study PRJNA286221) | soda lake metagenome | biome: soda lake; feature: Kulunda steppe; material: water; isolation source: sample T5-Br brine of Lake Tanatar-5 | place: Russia: Kulunda steppe | collected 2010-07
AAGGCGTCCATCTGCTGGGTGATGAAGGCATCGATGTAGACTTCGGGCTCGAACCCTTCTTCGCGCAGCTTCTGGGCAATTTTCTCCTCATAGGGGGCTGCCGCGATCGATGCCGGACTAAGCGACAGCATGACCAGCATGGCGGCAAACGCTTCGGGGTCGTTGTTCGCGACCCGGTTGAAGCGCTCCACGACGTCGGCTGCGTTCTCAATAATGAATTCGCGGGTTACGCCCAGCCCATCGAGGCATTGACGCCGGCCCCAAAGGTCAATTGACGACGCTCACCGGGAAACAGGGTGCGGCTGAACCCGGCACGCGCAACCGCGAAACGCTGCGGTGTCAGCTTCAGGTCATTAATATGCCGCTCGCTCACCCGCCAGGTGAGGCTGCCATCGATACGGGTCTGCTGTTCGGCATCGCGGGAGAGCAGATAGTCGACACGCGCGGACACGGTGCCGGATTGCGAAAACAAGCCGGCGAGCGGCGTGATCTGCTGATAAGACTCGGAATAGGCCCCATTGAGCGACAACTGGGCCCGGCGATACGGCAGGGAGAGACCGAATGAGGCCTCATTCGAATTCACACCGCTGGCCAGCGATGCCCGCCACGCATCATTGACACCGATCAGATTGTCCTTGGCGATATCGAGACGGATACGTTCCGTCACCGTCCGCCCCGAACCAGTGAGCTCGGCGGCGTTGCGCTCATATCCGGCCGTGACCCGAAACGCGTCCTCCGGCTCGTTGTCCACCACGATGCGGGACGTCGCGGGCGCCTCGCCGGGTTCGAGGCTGGCCCGGGCCCGCCCGGAGGATACGGAGTTGATACGCTCGATGCCCTGCTGCAAGCGCTCGAGATGCAGCACATCCCCTTCGGCAAGGTCGAAACTCAGCGCCGGTTTCACACCCGGATGGCGCGCGCCATCCAGGATCTGGAAACGGTCGAGCGGGTCGTCGAGACGCTGGAACAGATCCGAGAAAGCCTGGCTCAGCTGCCATAAACTCTCTGCCTTTTGAATATTTTCAAAGGCTTTTCTGAAGCGAACTCTAAACGATTCACCAGCAAGCCCGGCGGTTTCGCGATAATCAATCGCCTCGACACGACCGGGGATGATCTCGATCGTAAGGGCGCGGCTGGCGCGGATATCCTGCTCGGGCAGATAGCCCTGCGTCGTGATATAACCGGCCTGTGCATGCGCTTCATTGATCGCACCGATGATCGCCCCCGCAGCCTGCGTGCCGATGCAGCGCGTGGCGTGCTCTTCTGCCGCTTTCGCAAGGACCTCCTCCGCGACCACGAACTCGCCACCGATGACGATACGCTCGACGGGAAAGCAGGCGCCGGCATCCGGGCTTTCCAGATCACGCGTTTCCACCACGATCTGCCGCTCCGCCGCGTCCCCCGCAGCCGCCGCCACGCCGAGCTGCAGGCCGAGCGCCATGGCGAGCAAGCCTGCCCAGCAGGCAACCTGGAGCTTTCGAACGCTCATGGCAGCCAACTTTCGAACAGGCCGATACGCTGCACCGCCACGCCACCGATCGGCAGCCGGCTTCGCACGCTGCTTATCCCGCCGGGGGCGAAGACGCCGACCGACCCCGTGAAGGAGCCGCCATCGGAGAGCACCGGTGCGGAGCTCGTCAGCCGTAATTCACCCTGAGACGAGAACACGGTGCCGCCGAAAGGCTCCATCGCGAAGATCGCCTTGCGGCCCACGAAGAAGTTGCGCATCCCGCCCGGCGGGCTCGCGATCGCGGGGAGAAACATCGCCCGGTTTTCGATTCGGGGCGCTTCGAGTTGCAGATTGCCCAGAGCCAGCAAGCTGCCGCCGTCGTTGAGAATATACTCGCTGGCCTCGATCGAGAGCCCGATGGCGGAATTGATGGCGCCACCGGAGAGTTGCGCAGTCGAGAAGCCGCGGCTCCAGCAGGTCAGACGGCAGCGTTTGACCAGGCGCAGATCCCCACCCGGATTGCCTCGATTGGTCAGCCGCGCCGTATCGATCACCATCGGACCGTCGAGGGAGAAGATATTGCCGGTATTGCGGATATCCGGGGCGACGATAAAGACGGAAGCGCCCGCGATGCTGGCTTGCTCGCCGGGAATGCGCAGGCTGGCGAAGCGCTGCGTCGTGATCGTCGTGCGCGGACGACCGAACAGGAAGGAGAACCAGGTGCGGCGCCCGCGCACCACCTGCGTCTCGGCGCTCGCGTCGTCGAGGCGATCCGTCAGATTGTCGAGCGATACCGTTGCCTGCAGATCGACCTGGGCATTCGACAGCAGACGGCCATTGTGATTGACGATGGAGCGCCCGGCTTCGGCGACCAGATCCCCGTCGGAAGCGAAAGCGATGGCGAGCCGATCCGCATTCTCGCTGAGGAGCCGGATGTCCCGCGCGGCAACCAGCGTCGTGCCGCCACGTGAATCCGGGTCACCGCCGGTCATGCGCACACCCGTAATCCGTCCCTCCAGTGCGATATCGTCTTGCCGGGCAATGACGGTGACGGCACCACTGAGCGATTCCAGATTACCCTGCCGCGCCGGCGCGTTCAGCACGGCAATGCTGTCGGCATGCAGCGAGAGATCCGCCTCTGCCCGAACCACACCGCCAGCGACAGCGACGTGCCCTTGCGTATCGATCCGGAATGTCCCCAGCGAGGCCAGCCCGTCGCCTGCGAAGGATACTCCCGCCCCGTCGGCGGAGACGCGCATGGCCACCCTGCTGGCCGTCAGCGATCCCCTTGGCGTCACATCGACGAGCACTTCGCCCGATGCGCCGGGAAGATCCGTGATCGTGGCGTGTTCCTGCAAGGTCGAGCCGGGCAGAACCGTGGAATCATGACTGATTTCGATATTGCCGGCGAGCGCCGCAATCTGCGCGAAGGGGCTGGTATTCTCGTTCACCACCGGCCCGTCGATCGAGAGCTGCCCGGCGGCGAGTTGGAGCCCGGTCATCGCGCCCGAAAGCCCATCGGGGCCGATCAGGATATCCGCATCGGGATGGGTCGTGGTCACCACGTTTGTCTGGCCGCCGGCCTCGACCAATGCAGCCGTCCCCGCATTCAGCGTCACGCCACCGGTATTGATGAAGCGCCCGCCATCGACGGTAATGCCGTTGGGATTGGCCAGAATGAAATGCGCGCGCTGGCCCACGATCTCGACGGGACCGTTGATGAAGCTGCGGTTTGCCGAAGTCACCTCCGACAGGATGGTGCGCGCGCCGATCAGGGTGTTGTTCAGGTCCACCCCAGTAGCCGCCACGGAGAATTCCGTGAAGGTGTTGCGGCTGATCTGGCTTGCGCCGACTGGCGCAATATCGACGGTAACGCGCCCGTCACCGCCCATCGTCACGGTGGTCGCCGTGTCGCCATCCGGCGTAACCTGTGCCTGCACGACGGGCGAGGCGAGCGCGAATGCCGCCCCGATTGCGATGACGTGCGAAGGAAGCGATCCGAGCCGCGTCATGACCGCTCCCTCAACGTTTCGAATGCCCGCGTGAAACCGATCAGGGATATGTCGAGATCGACCGGCTCGTCCCGCGTCGTCCAGACGCGGAAGCGGGCGTTCAGCCCGGCCCGGAATTCCTGGAGCACCCTGCCCTCCAGCGCGAATCCGGCATGGCAACCGGACGGGTCGCAGGTCTCGTAGAGGATCTGGAACGGCGAACGGGTATCGACCTGCAGCTCGATTCCAGGAGCCAGATAGCCACGCAGCGGCACCGAGACGATACCTGCGAAAGCGCCCGCCTCGTCGCCCGGCAGAATGGTGATCAGAAAGACGGTCTCGCCCGTCGCCTCCACCACGAGGCGCTGCGTCATGCGGCAATCACCGGCCTCGGGGCAATGCAACTCCCAATCATCGAACCGCGTCACATTCTCGGGCTCCTCGGCCACCGCGCCGCCCCGAACGCTCATGACGACGAGCAGGCCGAGCGCCATCATTGCGCCGATAGCTCGCCCCACGAGGCGCGCGCCTCCCCTCAATTTCGGTTTTCGACAGGCATGCACGGGAAATGACACGCTCGAGAGCAAGGACGAATGGATGAAGGGATCACAGGATCAGCTGATCAGTGGATCACCGCGTTGCGCATTCTTTAAATTGCCCATTAAATCTTTAGCAACCAAAAAATGTATCACGAATCAAAAAAACGCGCCGAAGCGCGTTTTTCATAATCCCCTGCCGTGCCCCTGATCGAAGCTCAAACCATGGGGATCTCGCCTACTTTCTTGGGCACGTGATAGCCTTTCTGCACCGCCTCCCGTTCGGCGATCTCCGCGTACCAGCGCGCAACGTTGGCAAACCCTGCGAGATCGATCTGCTGCCATTCGAAACGCGAGATCCAGGGCCATGTGGCCATGTCGGCGATCGAATATTCACCGGCCAGATACGGCACTTCCCCAAGGCGTTTGTCGAGCACCCCATAGAGCCGCAGCGCCTCCTTGGAGAAACGCTCCTCGGCATAGGGCGCCTTGCCCGGATTGAACTTCAGGAAATGATGCACCTGGCCGAGCATCGGCCCGGCGCCGCCCATCTGCCACATCAGCCATTCGAGCGCCCGGTACCGGGCCTCGCCGTCGCGCGCGAGGAACCTTCCCGCCTTGTCGGCGAGGTAGATCATGATGGCCCCGGATTCCATCAGGGTCATGCCGGTGTCGTGATCGACGATGGCGGGAATCTTGTTGTTGGGGCTGATTTTCAGAAAGTCGGGGGCGAACTGCTCGTCATTGCCGATATTGATCGCGTGCGCCGTATAGGGCAGCCCGAGCTCTTCCAGCAGTATCGAGACTTTGCGCCCATTCGGCGTGGTCCAGGTATAGAGGTCGATCATTGGCGGTTTCCTCGCGCGTCTTGCAGTGCTTCTTGGCTATTCGTGCACCCTACAGGGCTAGCGCGGCGGATGCGACAACCGCACTGCAAGGACGGCTTCGCTGATCTGCGCATGATCAGGCGTCGCATGGGCATCGGCCTCAGGCGATACGGCTGAGGCCCCGCTTCTCGAACACCGCATTGATCCCCTCGACGAGGAGCTCCTGCACGGTCGTCTCCTCGTCAAAGCCGATCCGCTTGAGCTGACGCAATGCTTCGGGTTCGAGATAGACCGTTGCGACCCGCTTGCCCTCGCGCGTCTTGGCGACGGGGTACTTCCGCGACGGACGCTCCGGCTCACGCGCCGGCGCGGCTTCCGCCGGTTCCGGCGCCGCAGCTGCTGGTGCCTCGTTCTCGACGAGTTTGGGACCACGTCCACCGAACAGACTGGCTCTCTTGGTCATGCAAAGATCTCCCTCAATCCGGGTTCATGCTCATGCGGATTTGCGCAGCCTGCCTGCACGCAGGCGCGACTTCATGCCCACCTGCCCGCATGCCCACGCGTAGATATCCTGAATTTCGGTCGCCGCCTTGCCGAAGGGCTCGAATTCCATCGCCGTGCGCCCGTCGATCACACTATGCGAGAACGCCACGCGCTGATGCAGCACATGGGGGACCACCTGCCTGCCCTGCCCTTCCAGGCCGGCGCGCGCCTCCTCGACCAGCGGGCTGCGCACGGGCGCGGAGGAAAACAGCACCCAGGCCGGCTTCCTGGCCAGATCCGCCAGATCGCAGGTCGCCTCGATCGCGTCGAGGTCGAACGCGGCCGGGCGGCACGGGATCAGGATGAGATCGGCCGCGCGCGCCGCCATCAGCGAGGCGCGGTCGGCATTGGGTGCGGTGTCGATCACCAGAAACCCGGCCCCGTTCTGCCGCGCGGCGTCAGTGAGGAAGCCGAGCCGTTCGGCGTGGTCGCCCACGACTTCCGGCTCGTCACGACGCTTGTCGGCCCATTTGCGCGCGGTCGCCTGTGGGTCGAGATCGATGACCGCCGCGCGATGGCCATCGAGTTGGGCGCTGACGGCGAGGTGAACCGCGAGAGTGGTTTTCCCCGCACCGCCCTTTTGAGAGATGATTGCGATTGTCTTCATGTCGTCACGCTGGCTCGCTGACTTGCCCACACGCCGTCACGACCACGACGCGAATCACGTGGGTGACGGATGCCGGATTCGCCCCGACCCGGTCATTGTTCGCCTTCCCGCCGCAGGAGCAAGCCCCGGCGGCAAGTGTCACCGCGAAATTCCGGAATCCGATGTGGATGGAGCCGTCCGAAGCGGTGAGACCGTTGCGCAGATCAGCCTGGATACGCCACGGATGCAGGATCCGACAGGCCCATCTGATCGGCCCAAGCGCAAGCCGCGAGCATGACCCATGAGGCATTCACGGGCGCTCACGCTGCGAGGCCGGCGCACATCTTGGAAAGCAGGCTTTGGGAAAATTGGTCGGAGTGGCAGGATTTGAACCTGCGACCCCCTCGTCCCGAACGAGGTGCGCTACCAGGCTGCGCTACACTCCGAACCTCTGGTGGGCGATCCTATAACCGGCTGTAGTCTGCGCCGCAAGCATCAAAATCGAAGAATTTGCAGTTTCATCCGGCGGTCGCGGCGGGCAGGGCTTCGATGATCACGAAGGCTTGGGCGAGCGGCGGCTCGTCGGTGAGGCTGAGGTGGAGATGCGCCTCGTATCCCTGCGGGATCATGGCCGTGAGGCGCGTGGCGGCGCCGCCGGTCAGGCGCAGGAAGGGCTTGCCGTCATCGCTGTTGACGACCTCGATATCCCGCCAGAACACGCCCTGCGCGATACCGGTTCCCAGCGCCTTCACCACGGCTTCCTTGGCCGCGAAACGCCGCGCGTAGCAGGGGCCCGGATCGCGTCGTGCCTCGCAGCGCGCACGCTCGCCCTCGGTGAACACGCGATGGGTGAAACGCGTGCCGTGATTGGTCATTGATGCCTCGATGCGACGAATGTCGCACAGATCGGAGCCGATGCCGATGATCATGCCGCGTCACCAGCGCGCGCCGCGTCCATGGCCGCGCGCATCCGGGCGATGGCCGCTTCCAGCCCGAGAAAGATGGCCTCGCCGATCAGGAAATGGCCGATATTCAGCTCGCGTACCGGCGCGATGGCTGCGACGGGGCCGACATTCTCGAAGGTCAGGCCATGCCCGGCATGGATTTCGAGGCCGATCGAAGCGCCGTGTTCGGCGGCGCGCCGCAGCCGCTCCAGTTCCCGCGCCACAGTCGTTTCATCTCCAGCGAGCCAGGCTTCGGCATAGGTGCCCGTATGCAATTCCACCACCGGCGCCCCGAGCGCCCGCGCGGCATCCATCACCGCTTCGTCGGGTTCCACGAAGAGAGAGACCCGGCATCCGGCTTCAGTGAGAGCCGCGATGGCGTCGCGCAGCGCCTGCGGGCGCGCATTCAGATCGAGCCCGCCCTCGGTGGTCCGTTCCTCGCGCTTCTCGGGGACGAGGCAGGCGGCGTGCGGGCGCAGACGGGTGGCGATGGCCACCATCTCGTCGGTGACGGCCATCTCGAAATTCAGCGGCTTGGTGATCTCCGCTCGCAGGCGCTCCATATCCGCATCGCGGATATGGCGGCGATCCTCCCGCAGATGCGCCGTGATGCCGTCCGCGCCCGCGCGAATCGCCAGATGCGCAGCCGCGACCGGGTCCGGATGCGGGCCGCCGCGGGCGTTACGCACGGTGGCGACGTGGTCGATATTCACGCCGAGGCGCTGCTTTCCATGACTCATGACGACCCTTTCCGACGACGCTTCGAGACGCACTGCCAGCCTCACATAACGCAAACGCGCACCCGCACAAAGCCGCGAACGCACCGGTCGCCGGCGGCATTCGCCCCATACGGACGATGACAACACGCCCCATCCCGTCATAACCTGTCGCCTTGATCGAAAACGACAACGCCGATTGACGGCGGGAGATCGGGAGGAGCGCAGATGTCGCAATTGCGTGACGACGGTATGCGGGTGCGCCGGAAGGTGCTCGGCGACGCGCATGTGGACCGCGCCGAGGCGCGCAAGACGGCGTTCGACGCGCCGTTTCAGGATTTCATCACCCAGTCCGCCTGGGGTCTGTTATGGACGCGCCCGGATTTCACGCCACGCGAACGCTCTCTCGTGACCATCGCGCTGCTCGCCGGGCTCGGCAACGAGGAAGAGCTGAAGCTGCATCTGCGGGCGACCCGCAATACCGGTGCGACCCGCGAGGATGTGCGCGAGGCGCTGATGCATGTCGCCGTCTATGCCGGGGTGCCGCGGGCCAATCACGCGATCAAACTCGCGAAGGAGGTCTTCGCCGAAATGGATGCGCAGGAGGCCTCATGAGCGGATCCTTCACCGAACGCGATCTCGACCGGCATCCGCCGGCGCTGACGCCACCCTACAAGACCAGCATCCTGCGTTCGCCGCAAAAGCCGCTGATCGCGGCGCCCGCGAGCCTCTCGGAGCTCACCGGCCCCGTCTTCGGGCACGAGATTCTGGGCCCGTTGGATGCGGATCTGACGCTCAACCATGCGCGCCCCGGCCAAAGCGCCATCGGGCCACGCATCATCGTGCATGGACGCGTGCTCGACGAGGACGGGCGCGGGGTGCCTGATGCGCTGATCGAGATCTGGCAGGCCAATGCGGGCGGGCGCTACCGCCACAAGAAGGACGGGTATCTCGCTCCGCTCGATCCGGATTTCGGCGGCTGCGGGCGTACCATCACCGATGCGGATGGCAGCTATGCCTTCCGCACCATCCGTCCGGCGCCCTATCCCTGGCCGAACCGCGTCAATGATTGGCGGCCCGCTCACATCCATTTCTCGATTTTCGGCGAGGCCTTTGCGCAGCGCCTGATCACCCAGATGTATTTCGAGGGCGACCCGCTGATCGCCCTGTGCCCCATCGTCAACACCATCCCCGACCCCGATGCGATCGCCGCGCTGGTGGCGCCGATGGACATGCGGGCCACGCAGCCGATGGATGCGATCGCCTACCGTTTCGATATCGTTTTGCGTGGTCGCCGCGCCACCTTCTTCGAGAACCGACCGGAGGGCACGTGATGCGCAAGTCACTCGGATATCTGGGCCAGACGCCCTCGCAGACGGCCGGGCCCTACGTTCATATCGGCCTCGCGCCCGGCCATGCCGGCCTCGAAGATCCCTGGCTCGCTTTCGGCGACACGATGGTGCGCGCACAAACCAGCGGCGAGCGGATCACTGTCACCGGGACGGTCTTCGACGGCGCGGGTGCGCCCCTGCGCGATGCGCTGATCGAGATCTGGCAGGCGGATGCGGACGGGATCTATCCCGGGCGTGGCGATCCGCGCGGGGCGGGCGACCCGTTCTTTACAGGGTTCGGACGCCAGACGGCGGATGCGCAGACGGGCGAATTCCGCTTCGAGACGATCCGCCCCGGTGCGGTGCCCGCTCCCGGTGGCGGGATGATGGCGCCGCATATCGGCTTCTGGATCGTGGCGCGGGGAATCAATCTGGGCCTGCATACGCGGATGTATTTCCCCGAAGACGATCACGCCGCCGATCCGCTGCTGGCCCGGATCGAGCATCGGGATCGCATCCGCACGCTGATCGCGCGCAAGCAGGATAACGTGACGTATCAGTTCGATATCCATCTCCAAGGGGCTGAAGAGACAATCTTTTTTGATATTTGAGGGTAGCCGTTCGAGCGTTCGTCGGCGCTGGAAGACTAGCGCGCGACGAGGGTGCCTACCAATTTTTACACGCATGACGTGCGTAAGTTGGTAGACGATTCCCTCTCAGGTTGTATTGCTGTTGCGCACATCTCTCTGTTGCGTGACGGCCATGCTCGAAGATTTCATTGCCGAAGCCCGGGCGTCCTCCGGCGGGGCGGAGCGCTCGAATTATCAGATATTCGTGCAGAAGCTCTGCGCGGCGCTCGATGTGGCGCCGCCGGGCATGGCGGGGCCTGATCATGAGCGCAACGACTACGTGTTCGAGCGCCGGGTCGATTTTCACCATCCGGACGGCACCACCACGCCGGGCTATATCGATTGCTACAAGCGCGATCATTTCATCCTCGAAGCCAAGCAATCGAAGCGCCGCCGGAACGGCGATGCGCCGGCGCGTCCGCGTCCCCGTCCGGGCTGGGACCGGGTCATGGCCGAGGCGCGGCGGCAGGCGGAAAATTATGCCCGCGCGCTGCCTGTGGATCACGACTACCCGCCCTTCCTGATCACGGTCGATGTCGGGCAGGCGATCGAGGTCTTCGCCGATTTCTCGGGGCTGGGGAAGAACTACGCGCATTTCCCCGATCGCAATTCCTACCGGATCAGCCTCGATGATCTGCGCCGCGACGATGTGCGCAAGCGCCTGCGGACGATCTTCACCGCGCCGCGCAAGCTCGATCCGACCCGCCACGCATCGCGGGTGACCCGGGTGATCGCCGCGCGGCTCGCCCGCGTCGCGCGCCGGCTGGAGAAGCGTCACGATCCGGCGGAAGTGGCGCAATTCCTGATGCGCTGCCTGTTCACGATGTTCGCCGAGGATTCCGGCCTGCTCCCGGAGCGCGGCTTTCGCGATCTCCTGCTGCAGCTCAAGCAGAATCCTCAGAACACCGTCCCCGCCCTGACCGATCTGTGGCGCCGGATGGATAGCGGCGGCTACGAGCCGCGCCTGATGGCGACGATCAAGCGGTTCAACGGCACCTTGTTCAAGGACGCCACGGCCTTGCCGCTTGAATCCGAGGAACTCGCAGAGCTCGCCATCGCCGCCTCGCGCGACTGGCGCGATGTCGAGCCGGCGATCTTCGGCACCCTGCTCGAACGCGCTCTCGATACCCGCGAGCGGGCGCGGCTCGGCGCGCATTACACGCCGCGTGCCTATGTCGAGCGCCTCGTCGTCCCCACAATTCTCGACCCGTTGCGCGTGGAATGGGACGAGGCGCGCGCCCGCGCCGATTTGCTGCACGAGCAGGGCGACGACCGGGGGGCGATCGCGGCGATCCGCGCCTTCCACCATCGCCTGTGCACCATCCGCGTGCTCGACCCCGCCTGCGGCACCGGCAATTTCCTCTATGTCGCGCTGGAAATGCTCAAACGCCTCGAGGGCGAGGTGCTCGAAGCGCTCGATGCGCTCGGCGAGGACCAGGCGCGCCTCGCCATGGAGGGCGAGACGGTGAGCCCGAAGCAGTTCTACGGGCTCGAACTCAATCCCCGCGCCGTCGCCATCGCCGATCTGGTGTTGTGGATCGGCTATATCAAATGGCAGCGGCGCACGACGAGCCTCGCCTCGCTGCCCGAGCCGATCCTCCAGGCCTATGGCACGATCCGCCATCAGGATGCGATTCTGGATGCGGATGCGAAGATCCCGCGTTGCGACGAGAGCGGCGCGCCGGTCACGAAATGGGACGGTGTCAGCTACCGCCCGCATCCGGTCACCGGCGATCCGGTGCCGGATCCGAACACCCGGATCCCGCTCTATGACTACCGCAATCCCCGCCCGGCGCCCTGGCCAGAGGTCGAGTTCATCATCGGCAATCCGCCCTTCATCGGCGGCAAGGATATGCGCGAGGAGCTCGGCGACGGCTACACCGAGGCCTGCCGCAAGGCGCGCCCGAAGGTGCCCGGCGGCGCCGATTTCGTCATGCATTTCTGGGACGAGGCGGCGGTACAGCTCTTGCGCAAGAGTTCAAAAAGCGCGCATAACCCGCTGATCCGCTTCGGCTTCATCACGACGAATTCGATCACCCAGACCTTCTCCCGCCGCGTCATCGAGCGCCATCTCGAAGCGCGCGAGCCGCTCTCACTGATCTACGCCATCCCCGACCATCCCTGGCTCAAGGCGCCGGACAAGGCCGCCGTGCGGATCGCGATGACGGTCTGCGAGCGCGGTCGCCACGAGGGCGTGCTCGAAACCGTCACCGAGGAAGCCGATCTCAAGACCGACACCCCGCGCGTGGAGCTCGCACGCAGGACGGGGATGATCCGGGCGAAGCTGACGCTCGGCGCCGATCTCAGCCAGGCGCGGGCGCTCGCCGCCAACGAGGCGCTGTGCAGCCGCGGCGTGGTTCTGCACGGCGCCGGCTTCATGGTCACGCCGCGCGAGGCAAAAGCCCTCGGCCTCGGAACCGTCAAAGGCCTCGACGCGCATATCCGCGATTACCGCAATGGCCGCGACATTGCCGGGCGCCCGCGCGGAGTGAAGGTGATCGATCTCTATCCGCTCAAGCGCGATCAGGTCGAAGCGCGCTTTCCCGCCGTCTACCAGCATGTGCTCGAACGGGTGAAGCCGGAGCGCGACCAGAACAACATGAAGTTCCGGCGCGAGAACTGGTGGTGGTTCGGCGCGACCCACAAGGAGCTGCGCGCCTTCCTCGACGGCCTGCCGCGCTACATCACCACGATCGAGACCGCCAAGCACCGCTTCTTTCAATTCCTCGACGGTGAGGTGCGGCCTGATAACAAGCTGATCAATATCGGCAGCGACGACGCGGCGCTGCTGGCCGTGCTCTCCTCCTCGCTGCATTGCTGGTGGTTCCAGGCCAATGCCGGCAAGATCGGGGTCTATGCTCTCGACAGCGTCTATGTGAAGACGCGCGTCTTCGACCCCTTCCCCTTCCCGCCCTGCCTCGATCCGCGCCTGCCCGAAGACCATCCGCAGGCGGCCCTGCGCACCCGCCTGCGCAAGCTCGGCGAGAAGCTCGACGCGTTCCGCAAGGAGCGCATCGCCGCCCATTCCTTCATCACCATGACCGGGCTCTACAACGCCCTCGAGCAATTGCGCCTGCGCGCGGCGGGGCTCGTCGTTGAACCAATGAGCGAGGCCGAGCGGGATTTTCACGAGGCCGGGCTGATCTCGGTTCTGGCCGAAATCCATGATGAGATCGACGCCGCCGTGCTCGCAGCCTACGGGCTCGACCACCTCGCCCCGGCTCTCGTCGGCCAGCCCGGCGCAACGACCCCGCTGGCGCAGGAAAAACCCGCAAAGCTCGCTGCCGCAGAGGAAGAGCTGTTGAGCGCCCTCGTCGCGCTCAACCAGGAGCGCCAGCGCGAAGAACAGCAGGGCCGGGTGCGCTGGCTGCGTCCGGATTTCCAGATCCTGCGGCTCGCGCACAAGCTGCCCGAGCCGCCGGAGGAGCGGCTCTTCGGCGAAACGGTCATCCCCACACCGGAAATTCGCCTGCCCTGGCCGAAGGATACCGGCGAACAGCTGCGCGTCATCCGCCGCCTGTTGGTGAACATCCCCTCGCCCGCGCCCGATCAGGTGATCGAAGGCGCGCTGGCCGGACGCGGCAGCCCGCAGCGGCGCAAACGCGTCAGAGCCATGCTCGACGCCATGGTCCGGCGCGGCATCATCCAGTCCTTTACCGAAGGGAAAACGCAACGCTACTTCATCAACCGCTGATACGCCGCCGCAGCATAATACTTTCCCTTGCGGAAAATGCGTGCAATCAATTCAACAGGAGCCAAATTCGATGACGCGATATCTTTTTCAGTTCCTGGCTATAGCCGTCATTGCTATCACCACCGGCCTGCATGTCGAGCCCGCCTCCGCCATCGACGAGGCGCGCGTGACCGGCCCCGTCAGGGTGATCGACGGCGATACGCTGCATCTGGGTGCGATCCGCATCCGCCTGCACGGCATCGACGCGCCGGAATCCGATCAGGCCTGTCTCGATCCGCAAGGCGCGCCCTGGGCTTGCGGTGATGCGGCGACGCAGCGGCTCTTGACGATGATCGGCGAGGATCCCGTCGCCTGCCTCGCCCGTGACCGTGACCATTACGGGCGCATCATCGGCGAATGCTTCGCCGGCGAGACCAATCTCAACGCAGCTCTCGTCCACGAGGGCCTCGCCTTCGCCTATCGGCGCTTCAGCCTCGATTACGCGGCTCTGGAGGATGATGCGCGCGATGCCGGGCGCGGCATCTGGGCGGGTGAAGTCCAGGCGCCATGGGATCACCGGCGCGATCCGCAGCATGTGGTGATGCCCCGCGTCCAACCAGTCAGCGGTCCGCTTTTCCCGGAAAACGGACGCCCCGGCTATCATCCGCCCGGCGATTGCGTGATCAAGGGCAACATCAACAGCCGCGGCGAGCGTATCTACCACACCCCGTCGAGCCCCTGGTACAGCCGCACGCGCATCGACGAGAGTCGCGGCCAGCGCTGGTTCTGCTCCGAGGAGGAAGCGCGCGCGGCGGGGTGGCGTCCGCCGCGCAGGTGAGCGTCACGCCTCTTCCGTGACGATATGCTCGTCGGAGACGCCGAGGCTCTTCACCGCCTTCTCGACCGCCTCGATCATCGGCGGCGGGCCGCAGATATAGACGTGCGCGCCCCAATCGGGGACATTCGCCTTGAGGAAATCGGCGGTGATATCCTGGCGCGGGACATTGCTGCCGTTCTCCTCCGTCACCGTGAAGATGCATTCGAGCCCGGGCATCCCCTCCCATTCCTCGCGCAGGATGATGTCGCGCTCGGTCTTGTTGGAGAAGATCAGGGTGCAGCCGGAGAGTCTGTTTTCGCGCGCCCGCTTGCGCAGGATCGGAATGAAGGGCGTGATGCCTGCGCCGCCGGCAATGAACACGCCGGGCCCCTGATCCTGTATCGCACCCCATGGCTGGTCGATCAGCACCGTTTCATCGGGGCGCAGATCGGCAATGCGCTTGGTCACGCCGTCATGATCCGGGTAGCTCTTGATCACGAATTCCAGGATCGGCTCGTCCGGCTGGCTGGTGAAGGTGAAGGGCCGGGTCTCCTCGCGCCAGCCATCCTGGTCGAGGGCGAAATCCGTCGCCTGACCGGGGGTGAAGTCGTAGCCCTCGGGCCGCGTGAAGACCAGGCGATTGGTGTCGTGGGTCAGCGCGGAAATCTCGCGCAGGATGATGCGATGCATGAATGGCCTCCTTTGGCAGAGCAAACAACGCAAGCCCTTCGTGGTTCCATCCCGCCTCCGTTACCCGAAAGCCCGCTGCCGCGCGGATTGCGAAGAGAATCCTCGTCCCGGGATCCTTTGATCACAGGATTCCGGGATCAAATGCCTGCCGACAAGGCCGCATGCGAGAGCATGGCGCGCCCGGCAAGCCACATCGGCGGACGGAGCCCTCGTCGCTCCGGGCCCACTTGCGGAAAAATCCGCTACCCGTGAAAATCGGACTTGCATCGAGAAATCGGGCCAGCTATACGCTCCCCAGCGATCCCCGATAGCTCAGTTGGTAGAGCAAGCGGCTGTTAACCGCTCGGTCGTAGGTTCGAGTCCTACTCGGGGAGCCACAATCTCTTTGTACGACCCTGAGACATGGGTGACATATCGCCTCCGCGCGCATTGTCGGATGGGTCCGTTGCGCGCTGCCAGATCCTTCCTTCCACCGCAATAGACCCCGGATAATACCCGACGCGCCGGATGCCTTCGTTTATCTCTCAGATTGCGAGCGTCTGACTCGCGCGCACGGATCCCTGCCCGGGCGCGCCCGGGGGTTTCAACCGAGCGGCCTGCGGCCCAGCAAGCTCGATTTCAACGCGCTGAATTCGGCCGGCATGGCGTCGGCTTCCTGGAGAACCGGAACGCGTTCTTCCTCTGGGAATTCGTCCATGGAGCCCGATGGCTGCGCCGACCGGTTCGCTCCCGCGCGGCGCCAGCGTTCGATGATCATCTGGAGATCGCCACGTTTGACCTGTCCGCGCACGATGGGCAGATCGCCGGTATCGGGCCTGGGCAGATAGATCTGCGGCAGCTGGCCGAAACGAATGCGTGTCGGCAAGGGCACCGCCTCCCCGAAAGCGAACACCTCCCGCGTGCCCAGAGCCGGCACGAAGGCGATCATCGCCTCTGCCGCATCCGAAACTGCGGCGCGCACGATCGCCTGGTCACGATCATTTGCCATGCGCATCGCAAAGAGGGTGCTGCATTGTGAGATGATCGTCGGGTCGAGATCCGCCGGGCGCTGGGTGACGAGGCCGAGCGAGACCCCATATTTCCGCCCTTCCTTGGCGATACGCGAGATCGCCTTGCGCGTGGGCCCGAAGCCGAGGCCGCGGTCTGCGGGGGCATAACGGTGCGCCTCCTCGCAAACGAGAAGAAGCGGCACGGCTCCGGCACTCCACAGGCCGAGTTCGAAGGCCATCCGTGCCAGCACCGAGACGACCGAATCCACCACCTCCGCCGGCAGGCCGGCGAGCTGCATCACCGTCATCGGGCGATCGGCATCCGTCAGGTTGAACAGGCCGTCGAGGATATCGGGCATGATGTCTCCGCCCACCGTCGCCTCTTCGAACATGAAGGCATAGCGCGGGTCGCTCGCGAGACTGCGCAGCCGCGTCAGGAGGCGCTGATAGATCGGCACATCCGAGCGCTTTTCCAGCTTGCCCATGTCATCGTCGATGATCTTGATCAGATCTGTAAAACGATAAGGAACCGGCGTATCGACCGTGAAGCCGAAATCCCCGGCGCCCGCGCGACGCAAAGTGCTGCGCATGGCGTCGCGCTCACGCGCCTGCAGGTTCTTCGCGGCGACGATGGCCTTGCCCAGAATCGCCACCTCGTCCTCGACACCCGGGCGGGCGCGGAAGATGGCATCGACGAATTCCTCGAAATTGAAAAGCCAATAGGGCAGCCGCAGGTCGGCCTGCGTGATCACTCGGCCATGGTCGGCAAAGGATGGTGCGTATTCGTTATGCGGATCGAGCAGGAAGACCCGTTGTTCAGGCCGCACGCGCAATATCTCGCGCAACAGCAGCGCGACACCACTCGATTTACCGACACCCGTTGCGCCCAGGAGCGCGAAATGCTTGGAGAGCATTTCATCGACGTCCACATGCGCGCGCACGGAGGGATCCAGAGCAAGCGTTCCGACCTCGATCACGTTTGGCGCTGACGGATCGTAGATCCGGGCGAGTCGCTCCTGCGCGATCGGCGTCACGGGGCTCCCCACCGGTGGATAATGGCTCACGCCCCGCTGGAACAACACGCGCCCGTCTTCGTGATACAGAACCTCGCCGAGCAGATCGACCTTGGCGATGATTGCATGCGCAGCGCTTTGCAGTTCGAGCGCAGTGATGAGGGCGATGGCATAGCCGTGTGAGCCGACGGCGATTTCCACGAAGGAGCCCACGGACAGCTTGCCCAGCGCCGCTTCCGTTACCGACATCCTCACCCGACCATGCGCGCCATCCACCTGGATGAGAACGCTTGCGTCACTTCCCCGTCCCGGCTCGCTCATGCAATCTCCACAATGCAACCGAGGTCACTTCGCCCCATAATGGCTGCAATATTAGCTGCATGACGTTAAGCTCAGGTTTCCATGCGTCATGGTGTTGTTCAGAACGATACGGCCAGCACGCCCAGAATGACCGCAATCAGAACCATGACGACCAGTGCGCCGAGGAATACCGCCTTGCGCAAGGGCGTGCGCAGAATGATCTCACCTTGACTGACATCCTGCGCCGAATAGGTACCGCGCTCATCGCGCGCGCGCCCTTGATCAGCTGCGTCGGCATCGGCGGGTTTTTCATCGTTGCGAGCCATCGAGAGTTTCCCATTCATCCATGGATTAACCGTCGGCGCATCATTCCGTGAGGCCGAAACGCGCGCCGTTCCCTGACGCCACAACGCATGAAAGACCAAGCCGTTCATTGCGGGGATCACGTCACGGACACGGTCGGCACGGGCACGGTCGGCACGCAGGCTGTGCGACCTTCCAGGATTGCGACACACATTCCCTACCCGCCCCAACGCTCCCAAGCGCCCGCATGACCACATGCCCGCATGATTACGTATCCACGTGCCCGCACGACCACATGACGACTTATGCCCAGTCTGGAGGGCGCCGCAGCGCCGCGCGTCGCCGCGGTCAGCGCCCCCAGGGATTGCGCACCACAGGATCATCGGATCACGGGATCATCGGATCACGGGTTCGGCTTCGCGTCGCACGGAAACGGGCCGGCCCGAACCGTTTCGCTCACAGATCATGAAGGCGCCGATCGCCTTATGGCTCTCCTGATCACGCTGGCACGCCGGCATGTGGGCACCCTGGCAAGCTGGCATGTTGGCATGTGGACGCGGCTGGATGCCGGCACGCATTCATGACGGCACGCCGGCATGTATCCCGAGAGGGCCTTGCGAGCCCGGAAAACTCATAACGCCGACAATCGTCACGCGCGCGTCACTCCTCGATAAAGCCGAAGTTCAAGGCGACGCGGCGGATCTGGCGGCAGTGAGCCGTGCGGGCGCTCTGGGACATGCCCTCGACACTACGAACAGCGTTACGCGTATGGGCGTTCAGATAGTTGGTGAAGCCCATATCGTCGGCGCGCACATGGTCGTCGATGAAGGCTTCGATCGCATCCTGATCGAAGGAAAGGCCACAGGGCTCCTCTGAACCGAGGACGTCGCCGAGATCCGATGCGAGCCGCATGCTCTCGAGGTCTCGGCCATCGACCGGCTCTGCCGTGGCGGCGAGCAGCGCGGCACCTGCGACAAATGGTATAATGAGCTTCATGTCATCCCCCGTCTCTCACAACCTCAGGAACGTAGCCGGGCGCCCGTCGCTGGGCAATCCTTCACAGCCAACGGACATCCTAATCGCCGCTTCGACATCGGATACGCTTCACAAACCCACGATCGACGGCGGCTTATCAACGGCGAGGGTTTGCCTGTCGGCAATCGCTACCCGTGGCACCCACATGCCGAAGTGCCCGCCTGCCTTCTTGCCCACATGACGGCGGGTATACGCGTCCGCTTGCCCGCAGCTGGAGAAAACAAGGCTATCAAGCCGGGTTTCACTTCGTGCGGTGGGAAAAGCGCAAGTAATTGGAAAATCCAAAGTTTTATTGAAGAACCGCGATATCTCCGGTGTTGTTTCCCGCAGGATCGCGCGTTGAGGGCCGGCTTATGCCTGCTTCCAACATTATCCTAATCTGCCCACGCACCCACATGCCGGCATGCCTACGCGTGGCGCTGCTTACGTGCCCTCCTGCCCACGTGACGGAAATTTCTGGTATACGCGCCGCGCCTCACCAGTGATGCCGGCTTTTCGCTCCGCGATGACATCACCATCCCCGCATGCTTCCGGCACGGTTTCGTGGGCGGAAACGCCCTCCCCTCGTGGCCATGAGGCAGGGCGGGTCGCGTCGCAACCTTGTCGATGGATCCATGCGCCGGGAGCGCTTCAGGCGCTGGCGCATCGTCACTGAACCGCCCATGTGACGGCAAAGCGGGCCAGATGACGCTTCCGGGGTTCCTCGCGGCGTTTGATTGCGCGCGCCGTTTCGCCGCCTGGCACGCGAGCCGCGCCCGAATGCGAACCGGATTATCCTCGGAGCACCCGCGCGCAGGCGCCTGGATCATCGCACGCAGCCATAGCACGATCGCGCTCGCGCCCCTCGACCTTGCAGCTGTCCCGATCAGGTTCAGTCAAAGCCTGCGATCGTCACGCATCCGGCTGACCGGATTGCAGGCAGCGGCGCCAAATGCCCGCATGCCGACATGCGGGCATGTCGGCAGTGACGGGACGCGGCATCGAGAGCCGGACCCTTCCCCGCGATGATCGGATGCCCGGGCTCAACATCTCGGGCAGGTCCCGATCAGGGATTGGAACAATATGCCATCACGCCCACACGCCATCACGCCAGCAATTTTTCATGCCTTCATGCCGGCTTGTGGGCATGCCGGCGCGCCATCAGCGCAGCGAACCAGGTCTGACGGATGCGCTCGAAAGGTGTAAAGTGTTGTTTTTACTATATTTTTCCTTTTTCGACCGGGCGAGGCTCTCTGCATGTCGCAAACGTTGTTCACGCCCGCATGCCTACATCTCTGCATGCCGGCTTGCCTGCTTGCCCGCTTGCCTGCACGACCGCATGCCTGCCTGCCCACATGCCTACCCGCCGGCAGCACCCATGTGCAGGCCGGATACCGGCCTCGAACCGGATTCGTGGCATCGAGCGCACCCGGCAGCATTGCGGCGTTGCTGTGCTCCGGCAAAAATCGCGCCTCCATGATCGGCAGGCACCAGCCATGGCGATGACGATGACAATCCCCTTGTCGAGAAAAACGCCCCGCCACTGCGCCGCATGTCGTCGCGGCGCGATGACAGAAAGCCTGGCACGCTCATTCCCCGAAGGCCCGGTCCGAGCCTCCTCCCTTGCTCGGCAATCCAGGCAAGGCAGGTATCCCCGGCAATCCCGATATGGATGTGTGCCAATGCGCGAGCACGAAGACGATTGGACCTGCCAGCGATCACAAGCAGCGCCCAGGCGCCCTTCCCCACTTTGCCGCCATTTCCGCACGCGAAGTGCCGGCATGTCCACAGGACCACGCCTCGCCGGGGCGCCGCTTCCGTGCCGGCCCGGTCACCCGGCGGATGCCGGCGCGAGAGCGCGAGGCGGATCTTCGTGAGCCTGCATGTCCACGTGTCGTCATGCCGTCATGCCTACCTGCCGGCAAACCCACGTGCCGGCATCGATCCACGTCGCGCATTCGACGAAATCGCGCTGGCACGTTTTGCCGTGAACCTGGCGCGTTCGCCTCACCGCTGCATCATTGCAGAATATCCAGCTGCACCGGGGCGACGCCGCTGCGCACCATCCCGACCGCGTCAGCCGCCGCGCGCGACAGATCGATCACCCGGTTGCCGACGAAGGGGCCGCGGTCGTTGATCCGTACCACGACGGTGCGCCCGTTGCGCTGGTTCGTCACCCGCACGCGCGTCCCGAATGGCAGCGAACGATGAGCCGCCGTCATCGCGTTCTTGTCGAAACGCTCGCCATTGGCCGTGCGCCGACCGTGAAACCGCGCGCCATACCACGATGCCGGCCCGCTCACTGTCTGCGCGACGCGCAAGCTTTCCGAGGCCTGAGCCGACGATGAGCCGGGCGCAGTCACAATCCCCACCGCAGCCGCCACGGCGAGCGCCGCCAGCAATCGGCGCAAATCTGTTCGCATTGATCGCATGCGTGTCATCCTCTGTCGCTGATCAGCGTACCCCCGAGCGGGCGGCGGTTTTGCCCCGGGGCATGGCGAGATCATGGGCGCCAGCAGGCCCGCAGGGGGCGATTTCGTGGTCACGAGCCGCGATTTCGCCCAATATGTGGCGCCTGCCGTCACGCGCATCAGCGCAAAGCTTGGCGAGGCAAGGGTCTGCGGCTCCACAGCCGCATGGAGCATGCCCGCACGAAGATCTGTGTGAAAACAATGGGCGCCTGGCGCAACGGGCGAGCTGTGACTTCCCGGCAACATACCAACCGCCCACATGCCGGCACGCGGTCATGACGGCAAGTTGCCATGACGGCACGACGCCATGACGTCACGAGGGCATGACGTCACGAGGGCGTGCGGACATGTCGGCTCCCATTCACGCTGTCACGCCCGCAGCTGGTCATCGCCGATAAGCGAAAAGTATATGCAGGCCAGGCGACCAAGACGGCCTCCTTGCATCAACGCAAGGGCAATCGACGCACGCCATGCACCCTGCGCATGGGGCGACCGCATGACGGTACGACAGAGACGCCACGCCCGGCGCCCGCAGCAGAAATCAAAGCGCCGCAACCCGACAAGCGCATCTGGAAATCATTCCTATATGGAATTATTCCTATCGCTTACGTTCGGCAAACCGGACGCAAGCGTATGCGGCGCGCCGTTGTGATAGGTTTTTCTTATGATTGGCGCGTCAGAGGCTCAGGGAAACGCCGCCGCCCTTCGGCGCGCCGAAGGCGGCGAGGCCGAAATCGGGCTTGGCGATCCGCCACGGACGAGAATCTTCGGCGCGCATGGATTCCGAGGGGCGCAAACGGCGCAGCGACCCGTCGCCGGAAATCTCGCTGACATCGAAAAACCCGAGCACCTGAAGGCGCGCGGCCATGCGCTTGGTCGAAACGTCATCAGCGCCGACGGGGATCGATCCGGCACTGTAGACCGCATCCATCAGGGATTTTTGATCACGGAAGGCACAGGCGCCGTGGCGTGCTCCGGGGAAACGGACGATGGCGGCAGAGGCTTGCGGCTGCGTCATGGGGGCGATACTCACTACTCGTTACTCTCACGCGAATCGCCGGTCAGTGTGAAAGCGTTGCGTTAAGAGCTGGTGAACCGCGCATCCTCGGCAAACGCCCTGCCCTTCCGCCTTTGGAGGACATCCCCGTGCAGCCCTCTCGCGACATCGCCCGCCTCATCGAGATCATGGCCGCCCTGCGTGATCCTGAAACAGGCTGCGCATGGGATGTGGGCCAGACCTTCAAAACCATCGCCCCGTATACGATCGAGGAGGCACACGAGGTCGCCGACGCGATCGCCCGTGACGATATCGAGGACCTGCGGGAGGAACTCGGCGATCTGCTCTTGCAGGTGGTGTTTCACGCGAGAATGGCCGAGGAAGCCGGGGCCTTCGATTTCGGAGGGGTCGTGGAGGCGATCACCACGAAGCTGATCCGCCGCCATCCCCATGTCTTCGGTACGGTCGACAGCCGTGATCCGGACGCGATCAAACGGATCTGGGACGAGATCAAGCGCGCGGAAAAGCAGGAGCGCCGGCAACGGCGCGGCGGATCCGATCCCGGTCTGCTCGACGAAATCCCCGCAGGCCTTCCGGCGCTGATGCGTGCCGACAAGATGACCCGGCGCGCGGCGAAAGTCGGCTTCGACTGGCCCGATCCCGAGCAGGTTCTCGCGAAGATCGGCGAGGAATATGAGGAGGTCCGCGAAGCCATGGCCGGCGACGATGCCGGCGCCGTTGCGGAAGAGATCGGTGATCTGCTCTTCGCCGTGGCCAATCTGGCGCGCCACTACGACATCGACCCGGAAGCCGCATTGCAGGCGACCAATGCGAAGTTCACCCGGCGCTTCCGATCCATCGAGACCACCTTGTCGGACATGGGCCGCAGCCTCGCCGAGGCCGATCTGGCTGAAATGGAAGCGCTCTGGCAGAACAGCAAACGCGCCGAGAAAAAAGGCTGAAGCGCGCTGAGCCGTTGTTTGGGCGCATCAATCCCTGGTGCGGTGCGCCTTGGGGAAACGCTGCAACAGCCGTGGCTCCTTTTCCGGCGCGACGCGGACGCGGACCGCAATGGCCTCCTCCCGGTCCTCCCGACCGAGGATCTCGGCATTCTCGTAGAGCCAGTTCAGCCCCTGGCCGTCAGCGGGGTCGAGCAGGATGCGGTATCGCGGGCGCCCCCTGGCGATTCTGTCCTCGATCGTCTGAAGCAGCGCATCGACCCCCTCCCCGGTCATGGCCGAGACCAGGGCCGGCTGGCGGTCTGCGGGCATGCGGGAGGCCTGGTTCGCGAGCCGGGCCCGCTCGTCATCCGCGAGCAGATCGGCCTTGTTCCAGACTTCGATGATTCGCCCGGTTTCGGAGGGATCGATGCCGAGATCGCGCAAAACGCTCTCCACATCAGCCGCCTGCGCCTCGGTCTCACCATGCGAGACATCGCGCACATGCAGGAGAATGTCAGCCTCGATCACGTCTTCGAGCGTGGCGCGGAAGGCCGCGACCAGCATGGTCGGGAGATCGGAGATGAAACCGACCGTGTCGGACAGGATCGCCTTCTCGCCATGCGGCAAGCGGATCGCGCGCGAGGTCGGATCGAGCGTGGCGAAAAGCATGTCTTCCGCCATCACATCGGCCCGCGTCATGCGGTTGAACAGGGTCGATTTGCCCGCATTCGTATAGCCGACGAAAGCCACGATCGGATAGGGCACGCGGCGGCGACTGGCGCGGTGCAGGCCGCGCGTGCGCGTCACCCCTTCGAGATCCTTCTCGATCCGCGTCATGCGCTCCTGGATCAGCCGGCGATCGGCCTCGATCTGGGTCTCGCCCGGGCCACCGAGGAAACCATAGCCGCCACGCTGGCGCTCGAGATGGGTCCATGAACGCACGAGCCGGCTTTTCTGGTAGGCCAGATGTGCCAGTTCGACCTGGAGTGTGCCTTCCCGCGTGCGCGCGCGACGCCCGAATATCTCGAGAATCAGCCCTGTGCGGTCTATGACCTTGGCACCCCATGCCTTTTCGAGATTGCGCTGTTGCACCGGGCTGAGTGCGCAATCCATCACGACGAGATTGATCTCCTGCGCCGCGATCAGCCCCTTGATCTCTTCGACCTTGCCCTTGCCGAGATAGGTCGAGGGACGCGGCGCCGGCAAGGTGGCGAGCGCCGCCTCCACCACATTGAGCTCGATCGCAGCCGCGAGGCCGGCCGCCTCGTCGAGCCGCGCTTCGAAAGGACGCGTATTCTCGGTTAAGGACTGCTCGGGCGACGCGCTACCACGCTTTCGCGTCAGGTAGGGGCCGAGGACGAGGGTCCGGGTTCCCGCAGCAACGTCGTGTTCGGGTTCCGGTGAGAAGCCCTGTCCAATGGGCGAATCAGGCGTGGACACGGCTCACGCCCTGTCCGTACCCTCGTCGCCCTGCTCGAAAAGCTGGACCGGCTGGCCCGGCATGATGGTCGAGATCGCGTGCTTGTAGACAAGCTGCGAATGCCCGTCACGCCTGAGAAGGACGCAGAAATTGTCGAACCATGTCACAACGCCCTGCAATTTCACGCCGTTTACGAGAAAAATCGTCAGGGGAACCTTGTTCTTCCGGACATGATTGAGAAACGTGTCCTGCAAATTTTGCGCGCGTTCGCCCGCCATGAGTCAGCCTCGCCATCCTGTCGCCGCCGGCCCTTGGTCGCCAGGAGCCCAGTTATCGATCAGCCGTGAACCACGGCTCTGAACCGGCATCACCATTACATGGCGCAACCGGCCATTAAGCAAGGGGTTATTGTGGCGCGAATGCATTTTTCCAATGCAATTGCCGCGTATCGATACGATTGGAGTTCACGCATTCACACCGAGCGACTTCAGTTTTCTGTGCAGCGCGGAACGCTCCATGCCGATGAACTCGGCCGTTCGCGAAATATTTCCCGAGAAGCGTGCGATCTGCGCCATCAGATATTCGCGCTCGAAGATCTCACGCGCCTCGCGCAGCGGCAGACTCATCAGATGCTCACCGCGCGCCCCGGACGGTGTGGCGGGGACCATCGCACCGATTTCGCTGGGCAGCATCTCGGCGGTGATTTCCTCCTCCGCATCACCGGTCGCGAGAATCATCAGCCGCTCGACATTGTTGCGAAGCTGGCGGACATTGCCGGGCCAGTCATGCGATTGCAGAACGGCCATGGCGTCATCGCCGATGCGCCGCCGCGGCAGACCCGTCGCCGCAGAAATCTGGTCCATGAAGAAATCGATCAGCTCGGGCACGTCCTCGCGCCGCTCGGCGAGTGAGGGAACCCGGATCGGCACCACGCTGAGCCGGTGGAACAGGTCCTGGCGCAGGCGGTTCGCCTCGATTTCCGCCTGCAGATCACGGCTGGACGAGGAGATGATACGCACGTCCACATGCACACGCGTGTTCCCGCCCACACGCTGAAAGTTCTGCTCCACGAGCACCCGCATGATGCGGTTTTGCGTCTCGCGCGGCATGTCCGCGATTTCGTCGATATAGAGCGTGCCACCATGGGCTTCTTCCAGCGCGCCGACACGGCGCTCGCGCCCCTCGCCGCTCTCGAAACCGAACAGTTCCGCCTCCATCGTCTCGGGCGTGATCGTCGCGGCATTGATCATCACGAAGGGGCCGCTCGCCCGGGACGAGAGCCCGTGAATGGTGCGTGCGACCAGCTCCTTACCCGAGCCGGGAGAGCCAGTCACGAGGATCCGGGCATTGGTCGGCGCCACACGTTCGATCGTCTGACGCAACTGGCCGATCAACGGCGAGCGCCCCGCGATGCGGCTGGCCTGGGTGGAGCGCGCCTTCAGATCACGCACCTCGCGTTTGAGACGCGAGGCTTCGAGCGCCCGGTCTGCCACCAGCAGAAGGCGATCCGCCTTGAACGGCTTCTCGATGAAGTCGTAGGCGCCGAGCTTGATCGCCGATACCGCCGTCTCGATATTGCCGTGGCCGGAAATCATCACGATCGGCAGATCGGCATGCTCTTCGCGCACCCGCTCCAGCACCTGCAGGCCGTCCAGCCGGCTCCCCTGGAGCCAGATGTCGAGGAAGACCAGATGCGGCCTGCGTGACTCGATCGCGGCGAGCGCATCGTCGGCGGAGCCGGCGGTGCGCGTGCGATGCCCTTCATCCTCGAGAATACCCGCGACCAGTTCCCGGATATCGGCCTCGTCATCGACGATCAGAATATCGGCGCTCATTTCACATCCACACTCTTGCGCTCCGCCCCCGGCGGCGCATCCTCGACCGTTTCCGGTCGCTCCAGCGGGAACCACAGGCGCACCCTTGCGCCACGCCCGGCAGGATTGTCGAGCAGTTCGACCCCGCCGCCGTGTTCCTCGAAAATCTTGCCCACGATCGGCAGACCGAGCCCGGTCCCGCCGTCACGGGTCGTCATATAGGGCTCCAGCAGCCGCGCCCGGTTCTCGGACGGGAAGCCCTTGCCGTTATCATCGACGTCGATGACCGCGAGCCCCTCGCCATCACGGCGCAAGCTGACGACGATCTCGCCATCGACCGATTCACTTTCCGCAAGGGCAGCAATACCTTCCGCCGCATTCTTGACGATGTTTGTCAGGGCCTGAGCCAGCAATCTACGATCAAACGCGGCTAAAATCTGATGGTCGGGCAGGACGTCACGAATTACGATGTTGGGATAACCGATCCGCATCATGAAGACCACCTGCCGGATCGTGTCCACCAGATCGTCACGGCCAATGGTCGGCTTGGGCATCCGGGCGAAGGATGAAAACTCATCGACCATGCGTTTGATATCGTCCACCTGGCGGACGATCGTGTCGGTGCACTGGTCGAAGACCTCCCGGTCACTGGTGATGACCTTGCCGTATTTGCGCCGGATCCGCTCCGCCGAGAGCTGGATCGGTGTCAGCGGATTCTTGATCTCATGTGCGATCCGGCGCGCCACGTCAGCCCAGGCCGAGGTGCGCTGGGCCGTGACCAGATCGGTGATGTCGTCGAGCGTGATCACGAGGCCCCGGTCTTCGCTTTGCGCCTGTTCGCGGGTTACGCGCACGTTGAGCATGCGCTCGCGGCCGTTCCGGTTGATGCTGATCTGCTGGTTCAGCGCGCGGTGTCGCGACTGGGCGGCCTCCTCGATCAGGGGAGCGAGTTCGGGCAAGGCGCTGCGTGCATCCCGATCGACGATGTCGTCGGCATTCATCGCGAACATGGCCTGAGCGGTGGGATTGGCGATCGTCACCCGCCCTGCCCCATCGACGCCGATCACGCCGGCGGAGACCCCCGAGAGGACCGCTTCGGTGAAGCGCCGCCGGCGATCGATCTGGTCACTGGCTGCGGTGAGGCTGTCGTGCTGGCTTCGCAACTCCGACGTCATCTGGTTGAAGGTTTCGCTCAGCGAAGCGAGGTCCCCCTCCTTCTTGCGGATGGGCACCTGCACGTAGAAATTCCCCGTCGCCACCTGACGCGTCGCGTTGATCAATCTGCGGATCGGGACGACGAAGGCATTGGCGTAGGTGAGGCCGAACCAGACGGAGGACAACAGGATGATCACGGTCACGATGGCGAACATCGCCGCAAGGGCAACCTGCATCACGACGCTCATCTGCTCGAGAACGCGATAATACGAGATCCCGGCCTCGGCCTCCTCGGGAAAGTCGAGCGCCCGCCTGTCCATAAGCCGGGTGACGACGAGGATGCGGTCATTATGCGCCCCCAGCCGCAAGACCGCATGCAGCAACTCGCCCTCTGCCGGAACGAGACACAGCGCATCCTCCGTATCGGCATCAGCGAGTTCCGCCGGCGAGGGGATCAGGGCTCCCTGAATCGGAAGGTTGTCGATGCGCTCCACCACCGTTCCGTCCGGCTCGACGATCATGGCGACGGGAAAGCCGAGGAATATCGACCGCGATTGCATGAATTCACGGAAGACCGGACGGTCGGCTTCGTAAAGCGCGCGTACGCGATCGAGATCGGCTGCCATCACCGTCGTCTCGCGGGCCAGCGTGCGGCATTGCAGCTCGCGATAGGCGTGAGCAATCTCCACCGTGTTGTCCAGCAGATTGTTGATCCAGCCGCTGAACCAGGGGTCGAGACCGCGTTGCAGCGTCATAGAGGCGACGAGCGCCACGACCACCACCGGAACCGTGGCAATCGCCGCAAAAATCATGACGAAGCGCACATGCAGCCGCGTCGCCGCGACCCCGGCGCGCCGCGCCCGGTACAGCTTGATCCCCTGGCGCAACACCATCAGCAGCAGGAACAGCGCCAGCACGCCATTGATGGAGAGCAGCGAGTAGGTGACGGTCTCCGTCGGCTCGATCGGGGTGAGACCGGCGAGGATCACGAAGGTGGCGAGCGCCGAGAGCAGCGCGGCGATCACGATGATCGCACCGAAAATGCCGAGGCTGTCGGGCCCCCCTGGCTTCGGAGCCGTCCGCTTCGCGTTCTGCTGGCCGAGATCGTTCAAGATAGCCTCATCCACACGGCAGCCCCGAATCGCGGGCCCGCCGATGATGCAAGATCACAACAGTGTGGCGAAACTAATACACTTCCCGCACCCACGAGGCGAGGGCGAAGTTGTCGGCCTCTGCCCCGTCCGGCGGAATTCCTCAGCGGCTGCTGCGGATCACCGGCAGGTCGAGATCGCGCACCTTCTTGCGCAGGGTGTTGCGGTTGAGCCCGAGCAGCTCGGCCGCGCGGATCTGGTTCCCCCGGGTCGCGGCGAGCGCGGCGCCGATCAACGGCCCCTCCACGTCCCGCAGGATCCGGTGATACAGGCCGGGCGGCGGCAGACCGTCACGGAACTGCCGGAAATAGGCGTTCAGATGGCGCTCGACCGACCCGGACAGGGTTTCCGGCTCACCCGGACCATCGCTGGTGGCGGTCATACCGGTCTCGATCGGCTTGACGTCCAGCTCACCTTCGATGATCGGGCCGGTGATGGCATCCTGCGGGTAGAGCGCCGCGAGCCGGCGCACCAGATTCTCCAGCTCACGCACGTTTCCGGGCCAGCGATAACGCTTGAGCCGGTCCATCGCCTCGGCATCGACCTGCTTGCGCGCAAGCCCTTCCTTCTCGATCAGCGTGAAGAAATGCCGCATCAGATCGGGGATGTCCTCCACCCGTTCACGCAACGGCGGCAGGCGCAGGGGCACCACGTTCAGGCGGAAGTACAGATCCTCGCGGAACAATCCCTGCTGGATGGAGATCCGCAGATCCTTGTTGGTCGCAGCCACGATACGAACATTCGTCCGGATCGGCGTGCGTCCGCCCACCGTGGTGTATTCCCCCTGCTGCAACACGCGCAGCAGCCGCGTCTGCGCCTCCATCGGCATATCGCCGATCTCGTCGAGGAACAGGGTTCCGCCCTCGGCCTGCTCGAAGCGCCCGGCGCTGCGCTGGGTAGCTCCGGTAAACGCACCCTTCTCGTGGCCGAACAGTTCGGATTCGATCAGATCACGCGGGATCGCCGCCATGTTGACCGCGACGAACGGCCCCGTGCGGCGCTTGCCGTAATCGTGCAGCGCCCGCGCGACGAGCTCCTTCCCGGTCCCGGATTCGCCGGTGATCATCACCGTGAGATCGGTCGGCATCAGGCGCGCCAGGGCGCGGTAGATCTCCTGCATGGCCGGCGAACGCCCGACCAGCGGAATATCCTCGCCTTCCGCATCCACACTCGCCACCCGCCCGCGCGGGCGCGACAGGGCGCGCCCCACGATGGAGACGAGTTCCTTCAGGTCGAAGGGTTTGGGCAGATATTCGTAGGCACCGCGCTCGGAAGCCTTGATCGCAGTCATGAAGGTGTTTTGCGCACTCATCACGATGATCGGCAGATCCGGGCGCATCCGCTTGATGCGCGGCAACAGGTCGAAGGCGTTCTCGTCGGGCATCACCACATCGGTGATGACGAGATCGCCGTCGCCCTGGGAGACCCAGCGCCAGAGCGTGGCGGCGTTTCCGGTCGAGCGTACTTCATACCCGGCCCGGGAAAGAGCCTGGTTGAGCACAGTCCGGATGGCGGCGTCGTCGTCGGCGAGGAGAATGTTTCCGCTGGGCATGGAGGGACCCGTTTCTTATCGTTCGGATTGGATTGGCTGGTCGCCGCCGGCTGCGGCCCCGCTTGCGGTCTTTTCACTGAACATGGGCAGCAAGATGCGAAACGTGGTGCGGCGTGGCGCGGGATCGCATTCGATTATTCCTCCATGATCGCCGATGATCTTGGCAACCAAAGCAAGACCAAGGCCAGTTCCGTTCTCCTTCGTGGTGACGAAGGGATCGAACATTTCGGAGACGAATTCGTCCGGGATCCCGGGGCCATTGTCGCGCACGGCGATCTCGATGGGGAGGCTGACGCGCTCGGACGAGCCGGGCGACTGCAAACGCATTCCCGTCCGAAACGCGGTCGAGAGCACGATCTCGCCCTCAAGCGCATCAGGACCGATCGCTTCTGCTGAATTCTTGAGCAAATTGAGGAAAATCTGAACAAGCTGGTCGCGTGATCCGTAGATCGGCGGCAAAGATGGATCATAGTTCTCCACAATGCGCACATTCCGGGCAAAGCCGCTTTGAGCGAGCCGCTTCACGTGATCCAGCACGGCATGGATATTGATCGGGCCGCGATCGGCCGCCGGCCCGGCCTCACCGAAGAGCTCTACGCGCTCCACGAGTTTCACGATCCGGTCGGCCTCGTCACAGATCAACCGCGTAAGCAGGCGATCATCCTCGCCTGCGGATTGCTCCAGCAATTGCGCCGCGCCGCGAATTCCGGAGAGCGGGTTCTTGATCTCGTGGGCGAGCATGGCACCCAGTGCAGTCACCGAGCGGGCGGCGGTGCGATGGGTCAGCTGCCGGTTCATCTTGTCGGCGATGGTGCGCTCCTGCAGCATCAAGACGACGACTCCGTCGTCATCGCCCAGCGGTATGGCGAAAGCATCGACGATGCGCTCCATCCCCAGACGCGGCCCGCCCACATCGACGCGGTATTCGCTGACGCTCGCCCCGCGCATGCGCACTTCGTCGATGAGCGCCAGGACCGGCGAGCCGAAGGGCATGTAGTCGCGCAGGTTCTTGCGTTCCAGCACCCGCTGGCTGCTCTCGAGAAACGACTCCGCCGCCGTGTTGACCCGCAGGATCTCGTTATCCGCCCCGATGGTGAGAACGGGCAGCGGAAGGGCGTTCATCATCGCCTCGGCGCTCGGCAGGCTCATGCGGCGGCTCCTATCGTGGCACGTTCCGGACCCGCCGTTTCAATGGCCCGCAACAAGGCGATCACGCGGGACGGTTCATCGCTGGTGACCAGTGCCCGACGCTCGTCTTCCAAAAGACGATGGCCATCGGCTGCGGCGTGATCGGCGAAGGCGGCGAGATGCTTGCGCGCATGGCGTATCCCGACCCGCGCGCCGTACAGGCTCAAGAGCCCTTCGTAATGCTCGATGATCGCCGCAACTTTTTGCGCCATGGCCGGTTCCTGCCAGACCAGTCCGGCGAGCCCGGCCTCGATCTGCGCGATCAGCCAGGGCCGCCCCAGTGTGGCGCGCCCCACCATGACGGAATCGGCACCCGAGGCCGCGAGCGCGGCGCGCGCATCCTCGCTCGTATGAATATCCCCGTTGGCGATCAGCGGCAGATCCGTGGCCTCGCGGACGCCGGCGATCGCCGCCCAGTCGGCCTCGCCCTTGTAGAATTGCTGGCGGGTGCGTCCATGCACCGTGATTGCGGCTGCGCCGAGCGCCTGCGCCCGG
>LFIK01000429.1_pt1 | contig 31502 bp, 25 predicted proteins | sample 643401 | NCBI WGS metagenome assembly LFIK01 (sample SAMN03777447, study PRJNA286221) | soda lake metagenome | biome: soda lake; feature: Kulunda steppe; material: water; isolation source: sample T5-Br brine of Lake Tanatar-5 | place: Russia: Kulunda steppe | collected 2010-07
GGTGGTGTTGCAGATCGGTCAGGGCAACAGTCTGTCACCCTGGCCGCTGATCAAGCAGATCCTGCGCAACCCGCTGATGATCGCGGTATTGCTGGGCATTGGCTGGTCGCTGACCGGACTGCCCATGCCGGAGCTGGCCGACAACACCTTGCAAGGGCTGGCGGATCTGGCCTTGCCCATGGCGCTGCTGTGTGTGGGTGCCAGCCTGCGCCTTCACAGCCTGCGCGGCCATCGCAACCTGGTGCTTATGGCCAGCATGCTGAAGCTGGTCGTGCTGCCGGCCTTGGCTGTGACGGGGGGTGTTGCGCTGGGTTTCCGGGGTGAACCCCTGGGTATTCTGTATCTCATGATGGCGGCACCCACGGCGGCGGCCAGCTTTGTCATGGCCCGGGCCATGACGCAGTGGGGTGAACTGGCGGCGGAAATCATCGTGATCAGCACGCTGTTTTCGCTGATCAGTACGACGCTGGGGTTGTTTGTACTGAGAGGGTTTGGGCTGGTTTGAAAGTTCTGGGAGGTTGCTGGCACCCATGGGGTAGTATTGGCCCTGTTTCGGGGCCAAGGCCCCTTGGCACAGGAGTAAGCTTAACCCATATTCACCAGGTGCAGGTTGTCCATGAACCACTGTTGGGTCTTGTCGCTGTCGCCTTCGCGCCAGGCGGCGACGATCTGGGTGTCGCGGTTTTCTTCGTTGTCCTGCACGGACTTCACTTGCAGCTCCCCGGCCAGCACCTGGGGCTGAATGCGGTGCAGGGGCAGAAAACCGATGCCCAGGCCTTCGGCTTGCGCCTGAATCTTGGTCTGCATGTCCGGCACCATGAATTCCCTGTGCCGGTTGCGAATGCCGGCCGACAGCGGCGCGATCTGGCGGGCGGTGTCTCGTATGGTGACAACGGGGTATTCGGCCAGGTCCTCTTCTGTGAGCGGTCGGTCGATGGCGGCCAGTGGGTGGTGTCGTGCTACGGCCAGGACCATGCGCACCGTACCGATGAGCAGGGTCTGTACGCCACTGGCATCGGGCTTGGTGTTCAGTGGCGCCAGAATCAGATCGGCCTGGTGATCAAGCAACAATTCCCAGGTCCCGGACAGGGCGCCCTGTTTTACGTGCACGGGCACCCAGGGTATGTCCGCCTGGGCCTGCGAAAGCAGGGGCGTGAGTTGCTGGAAGGCCAACAGGTGGTCGATGGCCACGGTGTGTTGGGCGGTCCAGCCGTCAGCCAGACGCTGGGCGCTGTGGCCGAGGTTTTCCAGCGCCACCAGAATGCGCCGCCCTTCCTTGAGAATATGCCGTGCCGGTTCGGTCCACTCGGCGCGGTGGCCGGAGCGGTCAAACAGCTGGATGTCCAGATCCCGCTCGCATTTCTGCAGGGTGTAGGTGAGCGCCGAGGGCACCTTGTGCAGATGCTCGGCCGCTGCAGCAAAACTGCCGTAATGGTCGATGGCATCCAGGGTGCGGATGAGTTCCATGGTGATGGGGTTGTGTGCCACGGGGCAGGCGCCTCCAGTTGTTCAGTCTTTTTGAAATCATCAGCCAGATTTTTCCGTTATGCAAGGTTGTTCTGTCTTTGTATGCTTTGATCATCAATAAATTGCCACGCTCAGGAGGCACCATGACCGAACGTACCGTAAGCCGCATGGCTAAAGGCATGCCCACACAGGACGGCGCAGGCGTCAGTCTGTCGCGCATCATCGGCAGCCCCTACATGCAGCGGGTTGACCCTTTTCTCATGCTGGATGAATTCAAGTCCGATGATCCGAACGATTACATTGCCGGCTTCCCCAGTCACCCGCACCGGGGCTTCGAGACGGTGACCTATCTGATTGAAGGCAGTGTGCGTCATCGGGATCACATGGGCAGTGAAGGCTACCTCGGCCCGGGCTCCATTCAATGGATGACGGCCGGTCGTGGCATCATCCACGAGGAAATGCCTCAACAGGAAAACGGCATGCTCTGGGGCTTTCAGCTCTGGGTCAATCTGCCGGCGAAAGACAAGATGACCGATCCGCGTTATCAGGACATTCCGGCGGAAGATGTACCCGAGACGGCCTTTGACGCCGGTGTGGTCCGTGTGCTGGCTGGTGAACTGAACGGCAAGGTCGGCCCGGTGAGTGGTGTGGCCACCCAGCCGCGCTTCTTTGATGTGCGCTGGGAAGAGGACGGGGTGTTCCACAATGATATTCCGGAGGCGCACACCGGATTTATCTACGCCTACAAGGGTGAGATGACCGTGGGCAAGCAGGTGATAAAGGCCGGCGAAGTGGCGATTCTCAGTGAAGGGGAAAACGTCAGCATCTCCGCCAAAGGCGACTCCGGCTGCTTGCTGGTGGCCGGTCAGCCGCTGAATGAGCCGGTGGCTCAGTACGGGCCCTTCGTCATGAACACCGTGGAAGAAATCGAACAGGCCATCAGGGACTTTCAGTCAGGGCGGCTTACCGCCTGATTTTGGGGGCTGGCTACCTGCCAGGGTGGCACAGGCCTCCCTCCACCAAGTAGCCTATAGCCTGTTTCGGGGGCAAGCCCCCTCCGCACAAGGAGCCTCTGACTGCTGTGCGGAGTGTCCTTGGCCTCGAAACAGGGTCAGTGCAATCCCATGGGTGCCAGCAGGCTCCCACCGGGCGTGGGTATGCTATGGTCGCGGCCAAGGCCACTCACTACAAGGGGGTCTCGATTTTAACCCCAAATTCCGCTATGGTGCTGGCTTCTCAGACAAGCAGTGTAAGCGGAAAATCATGAGCCAGAGAACCGTCCTCACCGGTATTACCACCACCGGCATTCCCCATCTGGGAAACTACGCCGGGGCCATTCGCCCGGCCATTGACTCCAGTCTTACCACAGAGGCCCACAACTACTTCTTCCTGGCGGACTACCATGCGCTGATCAAGTGTCAGGAGCCGGAGCGTGTGCGTGAGAGCGCGCTGGCCATTGCCGCGACCTGGCTGGCCTGCGGCCTGGATACCGACAAGGTGACCTTCTACCGCCAGTCGGACATTCCGGAAATTACCGAGCTGAGCTGGATTCTGACCTGCGTGGCGGCCAAGGGCCTGATGAACCGTGCCCATGCCTACAAGGCGGCGGTGCAGGAAAACGTCGAGAACGAAGCAGCGGATCCGGACCGCGGCATCACCATGGGGCTGTTCAGCTACCCCGTGCTCATGGCCGCTGACATTCTCATGTTCAACGCCACCCATGTGCCCGTGGGCCGCGACCAGGTGCAACACCTGGAAATGACCCGCGACATCGGCCAGCGGTTCAATCACCTGTTTGGCGAGACCTTTGCCCTGCCGGAAGCGGTGGTGGATGAAACCAGCATGGTGCTCAAGGGGCTGGACGGTCGCAAGATGTCCAAGAGCTACAACAACACCATACCGTTGTTCGAGAGCGAGAAGAAATTCCGCAAGCTGATCAACAAGATTGTCACCAACTCGCTGGAGCCGGGTGAGCCCAAGGACCCGGACACCTGCACCCTGTTCGGCATCTATTCGGCCTTTGCCGATGACAGCGATGTCGCCAATATGCGCCGCCAGTACGAGGAGGGCATTGGCTGGGGTGAAGCCAAGAGGCAGGTCTTTGAGCACCTCAACGAGTTGCTGAAGGACAAGCGCGAGGCCTACAACGAACTGATCAGTGACCCGGCAGAAATCGACCGGATACTGACGCAGGGCGCAGAAAAAGCCCGTGAGCAGGCTACGCCGCTCATGGCGAAAGTCCGCAAGGCCGTGGGCATAGGCCCGCTGGCAGGCTAGTGAAAACCCTCTACATCGGCAAGACCTGGCCCGAGCCCGCCTCCACGGCGGCGGGGCGGCGCACACTGGATATACTCACCACCCTGCAACAGGCCGGTGAGGTCCATTGTGCGTCGGCGGCCAGACCCACCGAACACAGTCAGGACCTGGCCCCGCTGGGCATCCAGTCCCACACCATTGCACTCAACGACGACGGCTTCGATACCTGGCTGGCCGAACTGGCACCGGATTGCGTGGTGTTCGAACGCTTCATGACGGAAGAGCAGTTCGGCTGGCGGGTCGCCCGGACCTGCCCGGACGCGCTGCGGGTGCTGGATACCAGTGATCTCCATTGTCTGCGCGACGCTCGGACTCGGCAAGTCAAACAGGGTCTGGCCGAGCCGGACCTGTTCAATGACCTGGCCCTGCGGGAAGTGGCAGCGATAGTGCGCTGCGATCTCACATTGATGATTTCGCCCTACGAGACCGAATTGCTACAGAGCCGGTTTGGATTGTCAGCGGATCTGCTGCACACCACGGGGTTCATGTTGACGCCCTTGCCGCCGCAAGCGCAATTGGCGCCCTTTGACCTACGCGAACACCTGATCGTGCTGGGCAACTTTCTGCACGAGCCCAACCGGGACGCAGTGCGCTGGCTGCGCCAATACTGGCCCCAGTGGCGCAAACGCTTCCCTGAGGGCACCGAGGTGCATGTTTACGGTGGTTATGCCGACGCGGCCATTGAGCAGCAGCATGCTCCGTCTGAGGCGTTCCACATCAAGGGCAGGGCGGGCGACGCGCTGGCGACCCTGAGCCGCTATCGAGTGAACCTGGCGTATCTGCGCTTCGGTGCGGGCATCAAGGGCAAGATCGCCGATGCCTGGCTGGCCGGCACGCCCTCGGCCGCCAACACCATTGCGGCGGAGGGCATGCACGGTGGCCTGCCCTGGGGCAGTGACATTGCCGATGACCCGGACGAGTGGATCGAGCAGGCCGCACGCCTGTATCGGGATCCGGACGCCTGGCAGGCTGCCGTTGATCAGGGGCGTCGCATCGCCGCGCAATGTCATGACACCACCACCCAGCAACAGGCGCTGCTCGCCCGCCTGGCCGAATGCCGGGCTCACCTGTCGCAACACCGTCACCGCAACCTGTGGGGCCGCCTGCTGGCGCAGCAGCAATATCGCGCCTCTGAGTACTTTTCACGCTGGATTACCCTGAAAAATCACCCTTCCTGATCGGTTTTTGACGCCAGTCTGCGCGTTTGCGAAAACTGAGTTACACTCAGTGACAACATTGACTGATTGATGACTGACAGAGGGCAACGTTATGAGAATTTCCTGTGAATTCGACGGCGGTAATATAGAGGTACTGGCGGCGGATGATCCCCACGACATCCGACTCAATATTCGCCAGGACCATCAGTCAGACTTTTATCAGTGGTTCTATTTTCGACTCCATGGCGAGGCCGGGGTGACCCACACCCTGCGCATTCTCAATGCGGGCGGGGCGGCTTATCCGGACGGCTGGGTCAACTATCAGGCGCTGGCCTCCTACGACCGGGAAACCTGGTTTCGTGTGGACACCACCTATGACGGTGAAGAACTGGTGATCGACCATGTGCTGGAGCACAGCCTGGTGTATTTTGCCTATTTCGTGCCCTACAGTCTCGAGCAGCATCGGGATCTGATTCAGGAAGCACAGATGTCGCCCCTGTGTCAGGCCCAGGATCTGGGCACCACGCTGGACGGCCGTGACCTGACGGTGCTTGTGATTGGTGAACCCGGGCCGGACAAGCGCACCATATGGATGACTGCCCGGCAACATCCGGGTGAAACCATGGCCGAGTGGTTTGTGGAAGGCTTTTTGGACCGTCTGCTGGACACTGAGGACGCTCAGGCACGCAAGCTCTTGCAACAGGCCGTCTTTTACGTGGTACCCAATATGAACCCGGATGGCAGCGTGCGCGGGCACCTGCGCACCAACGCCGCCGGTGTGAACCTGAACCGGGAATGGCAGGCGCCGACCCTGGAGCGCAGCCCGGAAGTGTACCGAGTGCGCGAAAAAATGGAGCAGACCGGCGTCGACCTGTTTCTGGACATCCACGGCGACGAGGCCATTCCCTACAATTTCCTGGCAGGTTCCAATGGCGTGCCATCTTTCCATGACGGCCTGGCCCAGTTGCAGAAGGTCTTCACCCAGGCTTTCCTTCAGTCGTCTCCGGACTTCCAGACAGAAGTAGGCTATCCACTGGACAAACCGGGTGAGGCCAATCTGACCCTGGGCTGTCACTGGGTGGGTAACCACTTCAACTGCCTGGCCTATACGCTGGAGATGCCGTTCAAGGACAACGCCAATCTGCCCGACCATCTGTTCGGCTGGTCGGAAGTGCGGTCCATGCATTTGGGTCGGGACATCATGCCGGCCATTAATGCGGTGTTGGGATCTCTGCGCTGATGTAAGTAGAAGGTCGGTAGAAGGTAGAAGGTAGAAGGTAGAAGGTAGAAGGCAAAGCCCGACTGGCGGAACAATTGATCTGGATCAACCCCTTGTCGGGCAGGGTCTGCTAATCTAACCATGGGGCAGATTAATTCATGGCCCCATGAAGAAAAAAGGATTGTGACTATGCGTACCTGGCTGAAAGCAGGCAACCTGGTGTTGCTGGCTTTGCTGATTTTACCGCTGATCATTGCGTTCCCGCGCTTGTTGTCTCACTGGGACAGTGGCACTCCGGGCATGCTGAGGGCTCTTGGCTTGGCTGCGGGCATTCTGGGCATGAGCATGATGCTGGTGGCGGCCGCCCTGAGCGTTCGTCTGCCCGGGCTGGACCGCTGGTTTGGCGGCTTGCCGCACATGTGGCTGATTCACCGGGGCATCGGTTTTGGCGCATTCATCCTGATCATGGTGCACGCGCTGCTGTTGGGCTTTGCCGCAATGCCGGCGGGCGTGTCGTCGTCGCTTACCACCCTGTTTCCGCCCTTTGGCAACTGGGCTGTCTGGATGGGCTGGCTGGCGTTGATCACCATGGTGATCTTCCTTGGGCCGACCTTCCAGTTTTTTGGCCGACCGCCCCATTATCAGCGCTGGAAGAAACTCCACCTGCTGTCGGCCGTGACGACGATATTCGCCCTGCTGCACCTGTTCCCCCTGGCCCGGGAGCTCTGGCTCTGGGTGGTCCTGGCCGTGCTGGCCATCGGTGCCATTGTCTGGCGCAAGGGCTTGTCGCCCAGCCTGGGTCGTTATGCTTATGAGGTCGTCTCCGTGGAGCCTCTGGTGCGTGGCGTCGTGGAAATCAGTCTCAAGCCCACGGGCAAGACAATGCCCTATGAAGCGGGTCAGTTTGTGTATCTGTCGCCCCTTGATCCGGAGTTGTCGGCAGGCCACAACGAAGAGCACCCCTATACCATCTCCTCGTCGCCGGACGATGAGTACCTGCGCATTGGCATCAAGGATCTGGGGGATGCCAGCCACGCCCTGCAGACCATCAAACCCGGCACCAAGGCCATGGTGGAGGGCCCTTACGGGGACTTTTACGACCGGCATTATCCGGAACGCAAGCAACTCTGGCTGGCCGGTGGTATCGGTGTGACGCCCTTTGTCAGTGGCAGCCGGAACATCAAGGCCAGACAGAACGCCGGTGAGAGCAATGACGATGTGCATCTGGTGTATCTGGCCAATGACGGCCAGCGCGCGTACTACCTGGATGAACTGATCGCCATCGGCAAGGACAGTGACACCCTGACGGTGACGCCGCATTACTTCCGTGAACAGGGGCCGCTGGATGCAGAGTTTCTGCAGAGACACTGCCCGGACTTTGCCGAACGAGAAATCTACATGTGTGGTCCGCCTGGCATGACGGAGCATTTGCGTCAACTGCTGATTGAACAGGGCGTGCCACGTTCACGTATTCACAGCGAGGCCTTTGACTTCCTATGAACAGAATAGCCTATACCATTTTTATCGCCTTTATTGCGGCTGTACTCACGGTATTTGCCGTGAACGCACTTACCAGTGATCAGGACAGCGGTGAGGCCGGTCGGGTCATCAGTCTTGACGAACTGGCCGAGCACGACAGCACCGACAGTTGCTGGAAAGCCATTGACGGGCGGGTGTATGACATCACCTCCTATGTGCCCAATCATCCGACGCCTGAGCACGTGATTGCCGACTGGTGCGGCCAGGAGTCCACCGACGCCTGGGAAGGCATTGGCGGCGGCCGCGGACACAGTGCCACGGCTGAAGCCATGCTGCGCAACTACGCCATTGGCGTGCTGGAAGGGCATGAAGACCTGCTGGATGAGATGCCAGAAGAGGCTGCAGAGACACCATCGGAGCCCGCTACAGCCACCCAGCAACGGCGTGAGCCCTTGCCCACGCGCCCGGCTGTAACAGGGCCTCTGGGTGATGGCAGCTATTACGCCGAACTGGAGCCCGACGGCCGGGGCTGGACTCCGCTGATGGAAATCACCGTTCATGCCGGACACATCGTGGGCGTGCACTATGATGAGGTTCAACGTGACGAAGACGGCAATGTGACCGACAGCAAGTTGAGCAATTACGGTTATTCGAACCGCTGGCGTAACGCCAGAGAGCATGACGTGTCGGCTCTGTCGGCCTTTCCAGCCTATGTCGAGCAACTGACGCAAAGTGGGGCCGCCGACGGTGTTGATGGCATTTCAGGCGCTACGGATACCCATAGGGTTTTTGTAGAGCTGGCCTCGCAACTGGTCGAGCGTGCTCGGGCCGCAGCGCCGCAACGCGCGCCAGTGGATCTTTTCCTGGTCGAAGACCTGGGTCTGACGGACGGCAGCTATTATGAAGAGCTGGCACCCGACGGCCGTGGCTGGATCGCCCTGATGGAAGTGACAGTACAGAATGGCCGCATCGTGGGTGTGCACTATGATGAAGTGCAGCGCGACGAAGACGGCAATGTGACCGATCGCAAACATGGCAACTACGGTTATTCCAGCCGCTGGCGCAACGCCATCGAGCAGGACGCGTCGGCATTGTCGAGTTTCCCGGCATACGAACGGTTGCTGACGCTCACTGGTGATGCTTCCCTGGTAGACGGGATTTCCGGGGCCACCTCGACTCATGAATCCTTCACGGAGCTGGCCCAGCGGATTACGAGCCGAGCCCGCCAGTAAGAGCCGATTTTGACGCAGGGATGCGTACCCATCCTCTCTCTGACCCTGACGCACACCGGTTTCTGGGTGCGTCAATCTGGGCCAACACCTTGTTGTTGTCTGAGTCCACTGTTTCCGGCGTTGTGATAGCAAGCTGTCCAGTTCCTCGTTAGACTCGTGCGCACAACCAATCAGATCATGTGTGATCGGAACAGAACCGAATAAGGAGTCGAATCATGTCAGATGTAAAGGTACTGCTGCTGCCCGGGAGCCGTCGAAAGGACGCACTGAGTCGTCGGGCGTTGCAGGCTGTGTCCGAAAAAGTGGGCGACTACGGCCTGGTGGCTGATACCGTATTGCCGGAGCATTTGACAGCACCGCTCTATGACGGTGACCTGGAAGCCTCGGACGGCGTACCGGATGACATCAAGGCCCTGAACCAGCGAATGGCAGAGGCCGGCGCGCTGATCATCGTTACCCCGGAATACAACGGGGTGTTTCCGGCATTGTTGAAAAACACCCTGGACTGGATGAGTCGGACCACCGACGATCAGCCTGGTGCGGCACTGTTTCGCGGCAAGCCTGTGCTCCTGTTGGGCACGTCGCCCGGAGCCAATGGCGGGCTGAGAGCCTTGCCACACCTGCGCGCTCAAATGGCGAACCTGGGCATGCATGTCTATGGACCGCAACTGGCCATCGGCAAAGCCCATGAGAAGTTGTCAGAGGACGGTCGGGCGACGGACGACTCGACCAGCGACCGTATGGATACCCTGGTGGCCGGCTTTGCCGAGTTTGCCCGCAAGCTGAGTTAAGGCTTAAGGCTCCGTACTCAACTCGACCAAAAGCTGATCACGCCAGGTGCGCCAGACCCGGCGCAACGGCTGGTCTGCCCAGTCAGACAGAACCCGGACGCCATAGGCCTCCGGGTTTTGTATTTTGTGGGCTCCCTTGTGCAGCAGGTGAACCCAGGCTTCTACCGGAAAGGCGGGCTCTGGTGGCTGATCAATGTACTTTTTCCACTGTTGCTGCAACCTCTCGGCATCCAGCAGGGCAAAGTAGTCCCTGAAGCTGGACTCCAGCAGTGCCTGACGCCTGGACAGCCGCGCCTGACGCTGTGCCGCCGTGATGTGGGACCACACGGCAATGTCGTCCATGGTGCGAAAACAACCCCGGCAGACGTTGTCACCCACGGTGACGCTGCACACCCCGATACAGGGCGATGCTGTCGAAGCCGAGGTTTGTCCGCTTTCTGTGGCGATGATCACAACATCAGCTCCTTTTTACAGGTGACAGTCTACTGTCAACCGTCGACAGTTGACCGTGTAGGAATCACTTTGCAATCGCGGCATTGTATTAATCCCAGGACAGCGCGCCACCTACCTGGTATTCGGTAACCCGGGTCTCGAAGAAGTTTTTCTCCTTCTTCAGGTCCATGATTTCCGCCATCCAGGGGAAGGGGTTCTTGGCGCCGGGGTAGGCTTCTGCCAGACCAAGCTGCTGCAGACGACGGTTACTGATGAATTGCAGGTACTCGGTCATCTGCTCGGCGTTCATGCCCAGGACGCCGCGTGGCATGGTGTCACGGGCGTAGGCCACTTCCAGTTCACAGCCTTCCATGATCATGAGCTTGGCTTCTTCCTGCATGCTGTCGTCCCAGAGGTGCGGGTTTTCGGCCTTGATCTGGTTGATTACATCAATGCCGAAGTTAACATGCATGCTCTCGTCGCGCAGGATGTACTGGAACTGTTCGGCCACGCCGGTGAGCTTGTTGCGCCGGCCCATGCTGAGTATCTGGCTGAAGCCGCAATAGAAGAAGATGCCTTCCAGCACACAGTAGAACGCGATCAGGTTGCGCAGCAGTTCCTTGTCGTTTTCCGGCGTGCCGGTCTGGAAGCTGGGGTCACCCAGTGACTGGGTATACTTCAGGCCCCAGGCAGCCTTCTTGGCGACGCTGGGTATTTCCCGGTACATGTTGAAGATTTCGCCTTCGTCCATGCCCAGCGATTCGATGCAGTACTGGTAGGCATGGGTGTGAATGGCTTCTTCAAAGGACTGGCGCAGAATATACTGGCGGCACTCGGGGTTGGTGATCAGGCGATAAATGGCCAGCACCAGGTTGTTGGCCACGAGGCTGTCGGCGGTAGAGAAGAACCCGAGGTTGCGCTTGACGATCAGGCGCTCATCATCGGTGAGGCCGTTTTCGCTCTTCCAGAGCTGGATGTCGGCCGTCATGTTCACTTCCTGGGGCATCCAGTGGTTGGCGCAGCCGGCCAGGTATTTCTGCCAGGCCCATTCGTACTTCATGGGGACGAGCTGGTTGAGGTCGGCGCGGCAGTTGATCATCATCTTGTCATCAACTTCAACGCGGCCGGCTCCCATGTCCAGTTCTTCCAGGCCGGCGGCGACGTCGAGTGCTTCAATGCCCGCCTGAACCCGGGCCTGCAGTTCGGCGTCTGTTTCGGCCAGCGGGGCAGCTTCTTCGGTCGCTGCGGTTTCTGCCGCCGCCGGTGTTTCAGCTTCCTGAGCCTTGGGCTCGGGTTTTTTAGCCGCCGGCGCTGGTGCTTCCGATACCAGGTTGTCGTCTTCCAGTGCGTTCCAATCCAACATAATTTTTCTCCGTCTTGTCTTGTGCTTCGATACCGGTTGGTGGTCGGGCAGGCCTCTGGAGAGGACGCCGTAAATACATCCCTGCAGGCTCGACTGAGGCCATCCATGGCCGCAGACGCCTCTCCAGAGGCCTGCCCGACCACCAACCTCCACCTGAGCCAAGGTCAGCCAGGTGATCGGTGGTTTGTTCGGCTTCTGCACACTTTTGGGGTGACCAGAAGCAAAAAAGTTGTCGTGTTGCGCGTTATCCGTGGCTTGTCGTTGCCGCCTTGTGGAGGCCCGGGGGTGGGCTGGCTGTTCCAGGAGACGCCGTAAACCCATCCATGGGGGCTCGACTGCGGCCATCCATGGCCGCAGACGCTCTTGGAACAGCCAGCCCACCCCCGGGCCGGTAAATAGCCACCGGCACTCAACCAGTCCTAGGCCGGCAACTAGCCACCGGCACCAAACCAGCCCCGGCAACTAGCCAGACTGATTATTGGCAGGCCTCACAGTCCGGGTCGTCGATGGAGCAGGCCTGGGGCACGGGGGCCGGTCCGGGGCTGCTCGCCGGGGTACTGCCGGAGTTCACTGCGTTCAGGTCACCCTGGTCCACGGTGGATTTCTCCGCGCCGGTGGCCCCCATGGCACGCAGGTAGTAGGTGGTCTTGAGACCCAGCAACCACGCCATGCGATAGGTGACATCCAGCTTCTTGCCGTCGGCTTCAGCGATGTACAGGTTCAGTGACTGCGACTGGTCCAGCCACTTCTGACGACGGCTGCCGGCTTCCACCAGCCACTTGGGTGACATCTCGAAGCTGGTGGCGAAGCGCGCTTTCAGTACATCCGATACCCGGTCGATCTTCTGTACGCTGCCGTTGTAGTACTTCAGGTCATTGACCATCACATCGTCCCACACACCGTCGGCTTTCAGTGCACGCACCAGCCAGGGGTTGATCACGGTGAACTCACCGGACAGGTTCGATTTCACGTACAGGTTCTGATACGTCGGCTCGATGGACGCTGACACACCAATGATGTTGGCAATGGTGGCCGTGGGTGCGATGGCCATAACGTTCGAGTTGCGCATACCCTGTTTGGACACTTTCTCGCGAATCGGCGCCCAGTCCAGCGTAGTGCTGGTGTCCTGCTGCAGGTACTGCTCGCCGCGCTGCTGGGCCAGGTTGTTGATGGAATCAATGGGCAGGATGCCCTGATCCCAGAGCGAACCCTGGTAGCTTTCGTAGGTGCCGCGCTCGGCTGCCAGATCACTGGAGGCCTCCAGTGCGTAATAGCTCACCTGCTCCATGGTCCGGTCGGCAAAGGCCACGCCGTCGCTTGAGGCGTAGGAGATGCCGGCCTTGTAGAGCGCATCCTGGAAGCCCATGATGCCCATGCCAACGGGGCGGTGGTGCTTGTTGCTGCGCTCGGCCTGAGGCACGGCGTAGTAATTGATGTCGATGACATTGTCGAGCATGCGCACAGCGGTGCGCACCGTGCGACGCAGTTTCTCGGCATCCAGCTCGCCGTCTTCGCGCAGGTGCTGAACCAGGTTCACGGAGCCCAGGTTGCACACGGCGATTTCGTCGTCACTGGTGTTCAGGGTGATCTCGGTGCACAGGTTGGAGCTGTGGACCGTACCCTTGTGCTGCTGCGGTGAACGCAGGTTGCAGGCGTCCTTGAAGGTGATCCAGGGGTGGCCTGTTTCAAACAGCATGCTCAACATGCGGCGCCACAGCTGCTTGGCCGAGACCTTCTTGAACAACCGCAGCTCACCGTTTTCGGTCATGCGCTCGTATTCTTCATAGCGCGCCTTGAAGGCACTGCCGGTGAGGTCGTGCAGGTCCGGTACATCGCTGGGTGAAAACAGTGTCCAGTCGCGGTCTTCGAATACGCGCTCCATGAACAGGTCCGGTACCCAGTGGGCGGTGTTCATGTCGTGGGCGCGGCGGCGGTCGTCACCGGTGTTCTTGCGCAGTTCCAGAAACTCTTCCACGTCCAGGTGCCAGGTTTCCAGGTAGGCACAGACCGCGCCTTTGCGCTTGCCGCCCTGGTTGACCGCCACGGCGGTGTCGTTGACTACCTTCAGGAAGGGCACGATACCCTGGCTTTCGCCATTGGTACCCTTGATGTGCGCGCCCAGGGCGCGGACACGTGTCCAGTCATTGCCCAGACCACCGGCCCACTTGCTCAGCAGGGCGTTGTCGCGAATGGCGCTGTAGATGCCGTCCAGGTCGTCCGGCACGGACGTCAGGTAGCACGAACTGAGCTGCGGGCGCCGTGTGCCGGCGTTGAACAGCGTGGGGGTCGAGGTCATGTAGTCAAAGCGCGACAGCACTTCGTAGAACTCGATGGCGCGGGCTTCTCGGTCGTCTTCGTCCATGGCCAGGCCCATGGCCACGCGCATGTAGAAAATCTGTGGCAGCTCGAAGCGTACCTTGCCGGAATGGATGAAGTAGCGGTCGTACAGGGTCTGCAGACCCAGGAACTGGAACTGGAAGTCGCGCTCGGATTCCAGTGCCTGGCCCAGACGCTCCAGATCGAAGTCGGCCATGCGCTCGTCCAGCAGCTCCAGTTCGATGCCCTTGTGAATGAAGGCAGGCAGCGCCTTGGCATACAGGGTTTCCATGTCACGCGCCGTGGCGCGCTCGGCCACACCCAGGAAGGACAGGGCTTCAGCGCGCAGTTGCTCCAGCAGCAGGCGAGCACAGACGGCGCTGTAGTTGGGTTCTTTTTCCACATAAGCACGTGCCGTCATGATGACCGCAGGCACGATGTCTTTCTGGTGCACACCCTGGTACAGGTTCTTCAGGGCTTCGCGTTCGATGCCTTCCGGGTCCACGTCGTCAAGATTAGTGCAGGCTTCGCGAATCAGGCCGCGAAACCAGGACAGGTCCAGGGGTTCCTGCTTGTCGCCGTCGGGACCGGGTTTGGTTACCACCAGCGGCGTGTGGTCAGGGTCGGCGGCGGTGGCTTCACGGTGCTGGGCGTGCTCGGCCCGGTACAGCACATAGGCGCGGGCCACGGCGTGCTCGCCCAGGCGCATGAGGCTGAGCTCCACCTGGTCCTGGATGTCCTCGATATGTACGGCACCGCCAGAGGGCAGGCGGCGTTCGATGACGGACAGGGTCTCGTCGACGATGCGCTGAATCTGGTCGCGGACCCGATTGCTTTCCAGGCCGTGCTCGCCCTCGGTGGCGATAAAGGCCTTGGTGACGGCAATACGGATTTTTTCCGGGTCAAAAGGGGACTGACTGTTGTTGCGTTTGATCACGGAATAGCGGCTGCTGATAGCGGGGGTATCAGCGCTCTTCTGTTCCGGTGCCTGGGTGCTCATCCTGATTCTCCTTACGTCGCGTAGGTCGCGTCAGCCGCGACCTGTTGTGTTGGGTTTCGCGTGTAAGGCAGGGCCGTTCCCATGGGCGCAGATACGACAAACGGCGGTCGCCCAGAGGTCATCAGTCCCGGCCTTTGAAACGCGAAAGGCGGTTATTTCTGCTTTGGCCGGTCTTCGGACTCGAGGGCACAGCGCTGACAGAACCAGCACTTCCTGAGGTGACGACTTCCCGCCTGGTGTGTTTGCCAGGCAGTGTCCCGGGTGGTGCGTTCGGGTCGGCGCGTCTACTGGCAACGCCGCCACTGAAAGACACCACTGTGTCACCTTTGTTCCCCCTCACCGCTGCGCGTCAGTTCCGGAATTACACCGGATTCCCGCTTAGCACCTGCGATTATGTGCCCGCCTGTGGACAAGTCTGTGTACAGGCTGTTAAGAAGCTGGGCACTATATATAGTGGGTGAACCAAAGCTGTAGACACTATATACGGGGTTTTTGCGGAATTCAAAAACTTTTGCTGTAAAGATTACAACAGCGATTTCCAGCCCCCGGCGCTCCGGCCTCCGGCAGACCCTGAGGGTCTGGCTCAGGCGCTTCCAAGGCTGTCTGTTCCTGAACAGATAGCACACCTTTGCAATGCATCTGTGCGCTCAGGTAAGGCCAGAGTGAATCTGTGGGGCCGGGGTTTGCTATTGACGTCCGACTGTACTATTGATGCAAGCACTTGTTTGAATTCGGCACGGGCGGTCACTGACAACCCGGCTCAAAAGGGATGAAAGATGTCGCACACTCAGGTCTACCCTCAGGCAGAACGGGCAATGGCCCAGACGCACATTGTGGAAAATCAACCGCCGGCACTGGCCGGGCACAATCTGTTCAATGACGATCAGGTGCTGCGTGACTGGGTCGCCCATTTCGGCGTGTCGGGCCGAGAGCATAGAATTGGGCTTTCAGGCTAACGAACAGAAACCGGTCTTTCACTCCCACGATCGCTTCGGGCATCGCATAGATGCGGTGTCCTTTCATCCGGCCTATCATCAGCTCATGCGCAAGGCGCTGACCGAAGGTTTGCACAGTGAGCCCTGGATCAGTCCGGGGCAGGGGGCGCATGTACACCGAGCGGCACGCTACTATATGCACGTTCAGGTGGAAGCCGCCCATGGCTGCCCGGTGACCATGACGTTCGCCGCCGTGCCGGCGATTCAGAAACAGCAGGATCTGGCGAAAGAGTGGCTGCCCAGGATTCTGAACAAGGATTACGATCCGCGCAATGTGCCCCATACCGGCAAGCAGGCGGTCACCATTGGCATGGCCATGACGGAAAAACAGGGCGGCTCGGATGTCCGGCGCAATTCGACTCGCGCCTATCCACTGGCGGCAGAAGGCCCGGGTAAGACTTATGAACTGGAGGGTGACGAGGGCCGAGGCGTGAACACCATTATTGACATGGTGGCCATGACCCGGTTTGACTGCATGATCGGCTCGTCCGGCGGTATGCGCCAGGCCGTGAGCCAGGCGATTCATCATTGTCAGCATCGGGAAGCCTTTGGCGCCCCTCTGGTGGAGCAGCCACTGATGCAGAATGTGCTGGCGGACCTGGCACTGGAGAGCGAAGCCGCACTGGCTATGACGCTGCGCATGGCGTATGCCCTGGATCATCCTGCGGATGCCCATGAGCAGGCGCTGTTGCGGATGGGGGCAGCCATCGGCAAGTACTGGATCTGCAAGCGCACGCCGCAGCATGCCTATGAAGCCATGGAGTGCATCGGCGGCAGTGGATTGATGGAGGACTCCATCATGCCGCGGCTGCTGCGTGAATCCCCGGTGAATTCCATTTGGGAGGGCAGCGGCAACGTCCAGTGCCTGGATATGCTGCGCGCCAGTGAGAAAAACCCGGAATCTCTGCAGGCGTTTATGCGCGAGATCAAAAAAGCCCAGGGTGACAATGAGCGACTGGACGACTTTGTCAGCCGTCTGGAAACGGATCTGGCGGATGCAGACCAACTGGCCTATCGCGCCCGCAATCTGGCGGACATACTGGCGCTGGCATTGCAGGCGTCATTGTTGCTGCGCGGTGACGCGGCCTGGGTCGGTCAGGCCTTCTGCAAGGCCAGGCTGGCGCCCCCCGATGGCCTGAATTTTGGCAATCTGCCCGTGGGCGTTGATTGTGCGGCCCTGATCAAGCGGGCGGGGGTGTCTGCCGGATGACTGCTTGATGAGCCCGAGCGGCGCGATCAGTACCGCCACCCCAGGCGATCAAAAATAAAGGCCATGACCCAGGCGGGGCCGATCATGAGAAACTGGACATCTTCAAGGAAGGACGGTTTTTTACCTTCGATGTGATGTCCGATGAACTGACCAACCCAGAGCACGACGAAGACCGCAACACTGGTCATCAGCACACCCAGCACCCCCACGGCGGACTCAAGGGCAGCCAGTGACAGGTAGCAGAGAACCGTGAAGGCGGACATGCCCAGAGTGAGCGGAACGGAAAGCCGGATATAGAACCCGATGATGACCAGCAGACCCAGGGTGGCCCAGTTAAGCCAGGGCAGGGCTGCCATGAACCCCGGCTGGGGGATGACCCAGAGCAGGCCGATGATGCTCCAGAAAATACCGGGGACACAGACCCAGTGAATCTTCTTGTTGGTCGGGTTTTGATGGCTGACGGCGTATTCGTTCAGCCAGTCCTGCATGTTTCTGCTCATGGTTCGCTCCTGACAGAGTCCTGCTTGTTCAGCGGTTTTAGCACCCAATCGAGGGGTCTGCAAGAGGCTCCGCCATTTAATGGCGGGCACAAAAAAGCAGCCCGCAGGCTGCTTGATAGCGACAGGGCCGACGCCCTGGAAGCACTCAGTGTCCGAGGATCTGACTGAGAAACTTCTTGGTCCGGTCTTCCTGCGGATTGTTGAAGAAGTTTTGCGGATCGTTCTCTTCCACAATCTCTCCGGCGTCCATGAAGATGACGCGGTCGGCGACCTTCTTGGCAAAACCCATTTCGTGGGTAACACACAACATGGTCATGCCTTCCTGAGCCAGCTCCACCATGACGTCCAGGACTTCCGAAATCATTTCAGGGTCCAACGCCGAGGTGGGTTCGTCAAACAGCATGATATGGGGATTCATGCAGAGACTGCGGGCAATGGCGACACGCTGTTGCTGGCCACCGGACAACTGACCCGGGTACTTGTCGGCCTGTTCCGGTATCTTGACCCGTTCCAGAAACTTCATGCCGATCTCGTCGGCGTCGTTTTTGGGCATTTTCTTGACCCAGATAGGTGCCAGAGTGCAATTCTCCAGCACTGTCAGGTGCGGGAAGAGATTGAAGTGCTGGAACACCATGCCCACGTCCCGGCGGATGGCGTTGATCTTCTTGATGTCATTGACCAGAGGGACGCCATCCACAACGATGTCGCCTTCCTGGTGTTCTTCCAGACGGTTCAGGCACCGGATCAGAGTCGACTTGCCGGAGCCGGAGGGCCCGCAGATAACAATCCGCTCACCAGTTTTGACTTCCAGGTCGATGTCTTTCAGCACGTGAAATTCACCGAACCACTTGTTCATTTTCTTGATGCTAATGGCGGTCTCATTAGACTTTTGTTCGTTAATTGTCATGACAACTCTCCATTAATGTTTGTGGCCGGTATTGAGACGACGCTCCAGATACTGACTGTAGCGGGACATGCTGAAACAGAAGACCCAGAACATCAGTGCCGCAAAGACATAGCCTTCGGCCGGGAAGCCAAGCCAGTCCGGGTCGGCCAGAGCCTGTCGCACGGAACCAAGAACTTCCAGCAGGCCGATGATGACCACTAGGCTGGTGTCCTTCCACAGTGAAATAGTCGTGTTCACAATACCGGGAATCATGATCTTCAGTGCCTGCGGCAGGATGACCTTGTACATCTTCTGCCAGTAGTTGAGGCCCAGGGCATCAGCGGCTTCGTACTGGCCCTTGTCCAGTGCCTGCAGGCCACCGCGGACAACTTCTGCCATGTAGGCCGACTGGAACAGGGTGATCCCGATCAGGGCCCGAATCAGACGGTCCAGTGATACACCCTCGGAGAAGAACAGCGGCAGCATGACGGACGCCATGAACAGTATGGTGATCAGTGGTACACCGCGCCAGAACTCGATGAAGATGGTACAGACCATTCTCACCGCAGGCATTTCACTGCGCCGCCCCAGCGCCAAAGCCACCCCGATGGGCATGGCCAGCACGATGCCGGTTACAGCCAATACAACGGTCAGCAGCAGACCGCCCCAGCGGCTGGTGGGTACAATTGCCAGACCAAACGCGCCGCCATAGAGCAGGAAGAAGGCCACGATGGGGAAAATGACCAGCGCAAAGATCGCACCGGCTTTCTTGTAGGGAATCCGGGGAATACCCAGCCACAACAGTGAACCGATGAGCAGTATGAAGGTCAGATTGGGTCGCCACAGGACTTCCCTGGGATAGAAGCCGTAGAAGAACTGCTGGAGGCGTACACTGATGAATACCCAGCAGGCGCCCTCGCCGGAACAGTCTTCACGACTGGTGCCGACCCAGTCGGCATTGATGATAGCCCAACTGACTATGTTGCTCAGAGCAAGCCAGGCAATCCAGAGCGATACCAGCGTCAGAATGGTATTGGGGATACTGGAAAACAGACTCTTTCGTAACCAGCCAACCACACCAATCTGTGTTGGCGGTGCGGGACGGGCCGGTGTCGGGGTGAAAGCCATGTTATCTCTCCACCAGCGCAACGCGCCTGTTAAACCAGTTCATGAATGCGGATACCAGCAGACTGATGATCAGGTATACCGCCATGGTCATACTCACAATCTCGATGGCCTGACCTGTCTGGTTCAGGGCGGTACCCTGGAATACAGAGACCAGATCCGGGTAGCCGATGGCAACGGCCAGTGACGAGTTCTTGGTCAGGTTCAGGTATTGGCTGGTCAGTGGTGGAATGATCACACGCAGAGCCTGTGGCAGAACCACTTGGCGCATGCGTTGCCCTTCCGTGAGACCCAGTGCCCGGCAGGCTTCGGTCTGGCCGTGCGACACGGACAGGATGCCGGAGCGGAAAATTTCGGCAATAAAGGTGCTGGTGTAAACAGTCAGTGCAAACCAGAGCGCCAGCAGTTCCGGGCGCAGGCGCATGCCGCCATCAAAGCTGAAGCCGCGCAACTCGGGTACATCGAAGGTAATGGGACGACCGGTAATGTAGTAACCAATCACCGTGGTGCCGATGAGGATGCCCAGAGACGTCCAGAAAACGGGGAACTGTTGACCTGTCGCCAGCATGCGGCGCTTGGCCCAGACGGACAGCGCAATGACGCCGATAACGGCAGCAATCAGCAAGGCTACGTACAGACCTGCTTCCGGATCCAGTTCGGGCCGTGGTGCATAGGCGCCGCGGACGTTGACATAGACCATCTCGCCGAACATGGACAGGCTTTGATTGGGCCGGGGAAGCGTTTGCAGTACGGCGTAGTACCAGAAGAAAATCTGCAGCAGTACAGGGATGTTGCGAAAGGTCTCAATATAGACCGTACAGATCTTGCGCAACATCCAGTTGGGTGACAGGCGACCGAGGCCGACAATCAGACCCACAATAGTGGCAGCAACCACACCCATGGCGGATACCAGCAGTGTGTTCAGCAAGCCAACAAGAAAAACGCGTGAATAGGTAGACGATGATGAGTATTCAATCAGGGCCTGAGAGACGCCGAAACCGGCTCGCTCGCCCAGAAACCGAAAGCCTGTGGCGATTCCCCGGGCTTCCAGATTGCTCGTGACGTTACCGACAATGGTTACAATGGCCCAGACCAGCGCGCCCAGTATGAGCGCCTGATAGATCAGGCTTCGCACTTCCGGTCGGTTCAGCCAGGAGGCTTCAGGTGAGTGCTCTATTTTTTTATTCATGGTGGGTTAAATCCGCTCCCTTGGTACGAAAGCTGGCGCGTCTCACTAAGCGTGACTGACGCGCCTTCCGGGAATGTCAGCCCCCGGGAGGGGCTGACATCAGATGGTGGATTCGCTGGATCAGCGAACCGGCGGAGCGTACAGGATGCCGCCGTCAGTCCACAGAGCGTTGGTGCCACGCTCCAGTTCCAGTGCAGTGTCGGGACCGACGTTGCGCTCGAACATTTCAGCGTAGTTACCCACTTGCGTTACGATCTGGTAGCCCCAGTCATCACGCAGACCCAGCAGGTCGCCCAGATCACCAGAGGTGCCCAGGATACGGCTTACGTTGGGATCGTCAGATTCCAGCATTTCGTCAGCATTGCTGCTGCTTACGCCGTATTCTTCAGCGTTGATCTGCAGGAACAGAGACCATTTCACGATGTTGAACCACTGATCGTCACCCTGACGAACGGCTGGGCCGAGGGGTTCTTTGGAAATGATTTCTGGCAGAATCATGGCGCCTTCAGGATCGCTCAGCTGAATACGCAGAGCGGCCAGCTGCGAGGTGTCAGACGTGAGAACGTCACAACGACCTGCTTCGAAACCGGCTACGGTCTGGTCGGAGGTATCGTACAGTACCGGCTCAAAGCTCATGCCCTGGGCTTCAAAGTAGTCAGCCAGGTTCAGCTCGGTGGTGGTACCGGAGGCAACACAGACTGCTGCGCCGTCCAGCTCCAGAGCGCTGTTGATACCCAGATCGGTATTGATCAGGAAGCCCTGACCGTCGTAGTAGTTGGTGCCTGTGAAGTTGATACCCAGAGACCCGTCACGCGTCGTGGTCCAGGTGGTGTTCCGAGACAGCATGTCGACTTCACCTGATTGCAGAGCGGTGAAACGCTCAACAGCCGTCAGGGGTACGAAATCAACTTTTTCAGCGTCACCCAGAACCGCTGCAGCAACGGCTTTACAGGTATCGACGTCGATGCCGACCCAGTTGCCATCAGAATCTGTAACGGAGAAGCCTGGCAGGCCGTCACTGACGCCGCAACGCAGTGAATCGCGGTCCTGAACATCTTCCAGAGTGCTGGCCTGAACCGCAGATACCATCAGCAGGGCAGCGGTTGCGCCACCTACGATTTTGGTAAGTTTTTTCATGTCATAGCTCCCATGACTTGTTATTGGCTTTTTTAATGTCGCAGTGTTTGTCTGCTTCCTCCTGTAAAGCAAGCAACGGGCCATTTTCTTATTATTGATGACCTTTGCCCATCAGACACAGAAGTGGAGAGGCTGACGCTTCATTTTCAAACGAATGAAGCAGTACTGACTATAGCGGAGATTGTCCGGGAGACAAATGGATTCTGTAAAAAATGGATCAATTTCGTGCGTCAAACATTCGTTACACACCAATTTGGTGTGCAGCATTAGTATCAGTGTGCGAAACGGGTAAAAGTTGTACAGATCTGTTGACGCGTTAACGCACGGTGCAAGCCTGTCAAACATTCCGCTGATCGATAGGGTGTGCAATGCTTGAGTTACTCAAGAACGCCGACAACAAAAACAATTGGCTAAAGAGTTGCATTAAACAGTGCACCAGTGTGGCAGTTGGTCGGGACACACGGGTGTTCGACTACAGGCTTGTACAAGTCGGCCGATACACGTTCTAAATAATGCGTGGGCAGGCGACGATACTCTGCCGGGCGTTGACAACTCATTATACAAAGGCGGTTTCCATGAGCATACAGAAGAAAATATTGCTCGTTGTGCTCTCCCTGTCGTTACTGGCTGCTCTGGCCAGCACGGTTTTTATCAGTTCGATCAGTCTGCAGTCGGGCCAGACGCTGCTGAATGACCAGGCCGATTTGCGACTTGATCTGGTGAGCAGCACGCAGACACGGCGGCTGAATGATTACTTCCAATTGCTGGAACAGCAGGTAACAGGCTATGCCAGCAATACCCAGGGGCAACGGGCCATTACCAACATGTCCTCTGCCTACCGAGGCTACCGCCTGAATGCGGCCGTGCGAAATCTGGAAGACGAAGACGCTGCCCGAGCGGCGTTGCGTGATTATCTGGAAGCCGGATTCGTCAATGCCCTTGATCAGAATGCGCCCGGAAATGATTTCAGCGCCCAGGCCTATGTCGACAGCCTGGACCGACCGTATCTCGTGTTTCTCTGTGTCTTCGCGACCCGGGTGTCGGCCAACCAGGTGCAACAGACATTGTCCAACAACAACGATCGGGAGGCGCTGGGCCTGGGCACCACCGGTGATACCTATCTGGTTGATGAGCAGGGCTTCCTGATTTCCGGCAAGCGCGAGTTTGATGAAGATCCGCAAGGCTTTCTTGAGCGTCAGGACGGGCTGTCTGATGAGGTCATGGCGCTTGTGCGGGCTTGGGATTCTCTCGCCGGGCAGGTACAACTGGACAGTACGGCCATTGATCGGGCACTGGCCGGAGAGTCCGATACGGATCGTTATACCAATCCACTCGGGCGTCCGGTATTGGGGAACTTCCAGCCTTTCAGCTTTGCCCACCAGACCTGGGTTCTGGTTACTGAAATTGACCAGGCTGAAGCGCTGGCCGCCGTGGGTGAGCAGCGAACCCAGGTGATTACGGCCGGTGTGGGCGTCACCCTGGCGGTCTTGCTGCTGGGCGACATTGCCGATTCGGTGCGGGTCATTCGACAGGCCGCTGATACGGTAGGCGGGGCAGCGCAGTCGCTCAGCTCCGGGTCGGAACAGTCGCTGAATCTGCTGAATGACCAGAACGAGCGTAATCAGTCTGCCGAGCAGGTGCTGGAGCGCATGGTGTCCAGTGCCGGTGAAGTCCGCACCCAGGCTCACGATGCCGGGGAGCGTACCCGGTCCGCCAGTGAAACCATTGAGCAGAGTGGCGAGACGATTCGCAACGTCATTACCGAAGTGCATCAGGTCGCCCAGGGTGTGGATCAGGCAACTCAGTCCATTGATAGCCTGGCCAGCGAGTTTGAGGAAATACAGAAGATACTGGACGTTATTACCCAGATTGCCGACCAGACCAACCTGCTGGCGCTGAACGCCGCCATAGAGGCCGCTCGGGCCGGTGAACACGGGCGCGGGTTCTCCGTAGTGGCGGATGAGGTTCGTCATCTGGCCCAGCGTTCAACGGAAACCACCGAGGAAATAGCCGGCACCATTCACAAGCTGCTCGACAACACCCGGTCGGCGCAGAATCAGATGCGAGAGGAGTATGAACGCACCAACACACTGACACAGACCGCTGAGGGTGCACGTGATGCGCTGCAGAACATATCCCAGTCGCTGGGCGATATTGTCGAAGCCAACCGGGGCATTGTGGATCTCACGGAAGAGCAGAACCAGATGACGGGGGAACTGGCCGAGACACTGAGTTATTCGTTCCAGGCGTCCGAGTCCTCACGAGATCAGGCAGCCCAGAACAATGAAGCCAGTGAGCGTTTGCTTACGGTGGCCACCGAGTTGACCGACAGCGCCGGCCGCTGGCAGGTCAAGGACGACTGATCGGCCACGGCGCCAAGATCGGTCAGTCGTCCAGCCAATGGAGTATGGCGTCTATGCCTGCCATGACCGGGGCTGCTACATCGGCCATGGGTAGGTTGCCGGCCAGAGCGGCGGTGCCATCAAAGTTGACATAGGATAACCGCGCGGTGAGATCCCCTGTGGGCATGCCAAAGGCGCTGCCAGGCAGCAGGGCCACTCGGGCTTCGGTAAGCAAGCGCTCACACAGTGTGTCTGCTGAGTCTATACCCCGGGCTTTGAGCCGTTGCCTGTGGGGGCTGAAATCCGGCATGAGGTAAAACCCGCCCGAGGGCATGGCGGTGTGCACGCTGCCGGCATTGAGACGGGCCGCCGCCTGCTGGCCGATGTATGAGAGTACCTCCCGCTGGCGTTGCACATACCGGGTCATTTCGGGCGAAGGCGTGTAGGCCGCTATGGCCGCATGCTGGATTGGGCTGGCCACACAGGACCAGGTTTCCGACGCCACCCCTTTCAGCGCGGGCAGGAGGTCACCGGCCAGTGCCTCCGGTATGTGCATGATGCCCAGACGCCATCCCCCGGCGCCGCACCATTTGGAAAGGCCGCCGGTGACCACAGTGCCTTCCGGATAGTATCGGGCCATCGATCGATGCTGACCTTCATGATGCAGCCGACCGTAGATTTCGTCGCTGATCACCAGCACCTCATGGCGACGCATAACCTCTGCCAGGGCTTTGAGGTGGTCTTCCTCATAACTGGTGCCGCTGGGGTTGCCGGGTGTGTTCAGTATCAGGATCAGGGGACGGCCTGGTTCCCTGCGCTCGGCGCAGAAGCTGGCCAGTGCTTCGGGTTGCAGTCGCCACTCATCATCGGCTCGGGTCATCAACCGGTGCACGGGATGGCCTGCCAGGTGAGCCTGGGGTTCATAGGAGACCCAACTGGGCGACACCAGGGCGACCTCGGCCCGGCGGAAAGCGGCCAGGACGGCATAAATGAGAAGTTTGCTGCCCGGCCCGATGAGCACCCGATGGGCCTGCCAGTCCACCTGGTCTTCAAGGCGATGGAACTCTGCGACTGCCTGGCGCAGGGCGGGGAGACCCTGAACCGGCGCGTAGGCTTTTTGATGGACCTGATCGGCCAGAGCTTGGCGCAACGATTCCGGGACAGGGAAGGGCGATTGCCCAAAGCCGAATCGGTGCACTTTGCCAGTGGCCTCAAGCTCATCAGAGCGTTCGTTGATCAGTAATGTCTCGGAGTGATTCAGCGACCTCAAAGCAGATCGAATATCCATGTGTCATACTCTCCTTCAGGCTTGCCAGAAGCGGCTTTCCGGTGTTTAGTATTGTTGACGGAAAGCGGGTACATCTGCGCTTGCCAATTGTCGAATTACAGCTATTCTTCAGTGGCGTGTTGCAGAGAGTTTCTGTACACAAGCGTAGACGATCTGGATTAAATGACATAAGAAAAGTGTTACAAAACGGAGATGCACATGAACAAGATAACGACCGTTCTTACAACTGGGCTGGCTGCGGCTGGTCTGACATTCGCCGCCAGTTCGGCGACCGCCAATGAATTCATCAGCATCGGGACCGGGGGTGTTACCGGTGTGTACTACCCGGCCGGTGGGGCCATCTGCCGCCTGGTCAATGCGAACCGATCAGAACACGGCATTCGCTGCGGCGTTGAAAGTACCGGCGGGTCAGTATTCAACACCAACACCATTCGTGCCGGTGAGCTGGATTTCGGCATCGTCCAGAGTGACGTGCAGTACAATGCCATCAATGGCGTTGTCCAGTTTGAAGACGATGCCTACGAGGACCTGCGGGCCGTATTCTCGCTGCACCCCGAACCCTTCACTGTCGTAGCGCGTGAAGATGCGGGAGTCTCGCATTTCGACGAGCTGGAAGGTATGCGCGTCAATGTGGGTAATCCCGGTTCCGGTCAGCGCGCCACCCTGACCCAGTTGCTGGAAAGCCAGGGCAAGGATTTCGGCATCTATTCCCAGGCCTCCGATCTGGTGGCATCACAGATGGCGGCGGCCATGTGTGACAACCAGGTGGATGCCATCATCTACGTGGTGGGCCACCCCAGCGGTGCTATCGAGGAAGCCACAACGTCCTGCCCGGGTAAACTGGTCAACGTAACCGGCTCCGCGGTTGATGCGCTGCTGGATGAATACCCCTACTACGCCCGTGCCACTGTGCCCGGCGGTATGTACAGCGGTAATCCGGATGACGTTGAAACCTTTGGTGTGGCGGCTACGGTCGTAACCTCCGCGTCCGCCTCCGAGGACGTGGTCTACGAGCTGGTGAAGGCCGTGTTCGAGAACCTGGATGGGTTCAAGGACCTGCACCCCGCCTTCCAGGTTCTGGAGCCTGAAAGCATGGTAGGTGAAGGCCTGTCAGCACCGCTGCACCCGGGTGCGGAGCGGTACTTCCAGGAAGCGGGCCTGCTTTAAGTCGGGCTCGTCCGGCGGTGCCGCCCTCTCAGGTGCCACCGTTTCACGGACAGTGTAAAACCACTGGTTGTTAAAGCATGCAGAAGCCGGCCCTGGTGAAACGGGGCCGGCTTCCTGCGTGGTGAGTACAAAAACAGGAATTGCGCTATGACTGACCAGAAGCAGGACTCTGATCATATTCGTATTGATGACGATGGCTACGACCGAAATGTAAAGCAACTGTTGCAGACTGAGAGTGGTGCCCGCATGCCCGGTGGCGTGGCCGGTTTCGTCATCATTGGTGTTGCGCTGGCCTGGGCGTTGTTTCAGTTATGGAACGCATCACCGTTCTCGCTCCTGTCGACTACCATGGTACGGCCTATCCACCTGGCCTTTGCCATATTTCTGGCGTACATGACCTTTCCTGCCATGAAACGCTCGCCCCAGTCCTACGTGCCCTGGTACGACTGGATATTTGCCTTGCTGGCCAGCGCCTCAGCGCTCTATCTTGTCGTGAATTATGACGCCCTGGCGGCGCGTCCCGGGCGACCCATCACCATGGACCTGGTTATCTCCGGCGTCGGGATGCTGCTGTTGCTGGAGGCCACTCGCCGGGCGCTTGGCAAGCCACTGGTGATCGTGGTGGCGGTATTTCTGACCTACACCTACTTCGGGCCCTATTTTCCCGATGTGATCTCCCACAGTGGACGCAGCTTCGAGCGCATCATGTCCCACCAGTGGCTGACCACCGAGGGGGTGTTCGGGGTCGCCATCGGCGTATCCGCCGGTTTCGTATTTCTGTTTGTGCTGTTCGGCTCATTGCTCGACAAAGCGGGGGCCGGCAATTATTTCATTCAGGTAGCCTTCTCTCTGCTGGGGCACATGAAGGGCGGACCCGCCAAGGCGGCCGTGGTGGCATCGGGCGCCACCGGAATCATATCCGGGTCATCCATTGCCAACGTGGTGACCACGGGAACCTTTACCATCCCGCTGATGAAGCGTGTCGGTTTTCCGGCGACCAAGGCTGGTGCGGTAGAGGTGGCATCGTCCACCAATGGTCAGTTGACGCCACCCATCATGGGTGCGGCCGCCTTTCTCATGGTGGAGTATGTCGGTATCTCCTACATTGCGGTTATTACCCACGCCATTCTGCCGGCATTGATTGCGTACATCGCCTTGATCTACATGGTGCATCTGGAGGCGGTCAAGGCCGGCATGTCCGGTATACCCCGGCGTCGGTCGGTGACTCTGATGCATTCGCTGCTCAGTTTTCTCACCATTTTTATCGGTCTGTCCGTTCTGACTCTGATTGTGTACTACGGCATCGGTTGGATTCGGTTCTGGCTCGGTGACTGGTCGACACCCGTGGTGATGACGCTGGTGCTGGCCGCCTATGTGGGGCTGGTCTGGTATGCCTGTCAGTTCCCGGATCTGATCATGGACGATCCGGACAAGGAGATTACCGAGCTGCCGGAAGTGGGATCCACGGTGAAATCGGGGCTGTATTTTATCATGCCCGTGGTCATGCTGGTGTGGTTTCTGGCGGTAGAGCGTCGCTCTCCCGGCATGTCGGTATTCTGGGCCACCATGTTCATGATTTTCATTCTGGTCACGCAAAGGCCTATGAAGGCCTTCTTCAAGCGCTCCGGGAACATGCGCGGCATGGTATGGCAGGGGCTGGTGGACCTCTATGACGGCTTGATCAGCGGCTCGCGGAACATGATCGGCATTGGTGTTGCCACGGCTGCTGCGGGCGTTGTGGTGGGCACGGTGACCCTTACCGGTATCGGCCTGGTGATGACCGACTTCGTTGAGTTTCTTTCCGGCGGCAATCTGTTCCTCATGCTGCTGTTTACTGCCGTCATGAGCCTGATTCTGGGCATGGGGTTGCCAACTACTGCCAACTACATCGTGGTGTCCACCCTGATGGCACCGGTCATTGTTGCCCTGGGGGCGCAGAACGGACTGGTCGTGCCCCTGATCGCTGCCCACCTGTTCGTGTTCTATTTCGGTATTCTGGCGGATGACACGCCCCCAGTGGGTCTGGCGGCGTATGCTGCCGCCGCCATATCCCGGGCCGACCCCATCAAGACGGGTGTTCAGGGCTTTGCCTATGATATCCGCACGGCGGTGTTGCCCTTCATGTTCATCTTCAACACCAATCTGCTGCTCATCGATATCGAAAGTGCACTGCAACTGGTAATGGTGGTGGTCACGGCTCTGGCCGCCATGCTGATATTCGCGGCGGCTACTCAGGGCTACTGGTTGACTCGCTCCCGTATCTGGGAAACCGCCGCCATGTTGCTGGTGGCCTTTACCCTGTTCCGGCCGGGCTTCTGGTGGGACATGATACACCCGCCCTACGACCGCCACCCGGGGGCCGAGATCGCGGAGGTTATAGAAGGTCTGCCCGACGGGCATGAGCTGCGCATGCGCGTGTCCGGCATGGACATGACTGGTGATGACGTCAACACCTATATGCTGTTCCCCCTGGGTGAAACGGCGGACAGCGGCGAAGAGCGCCTGGCCAACCTGGGTCTGGGGAACGTCTCCGCAGACGGGGACGACCTGGTGTTGAACTCAGTTCAGTTTGGCTCTGTGGCGCGCGATGAAGGCCTGGAGTTTGGCTGGCGCATTGAGTACGTGGAAACCGAGGCCGAACGGCCAGCCAAGGAATGGATGTGGGTGCCTGCAGTATTGCTGATCAGCATCATCGGCTGGTTGCAGGTACGCCGCCGCCGGGAGTCGTCGCCTGACAGTCACGCTATACGGAATGAGGGATAACGCCATGTTCAAGACAATTCTGGTGCCGGTGTCACTGACGGCAGAAACCGAACAGACCGAGCGCGCGTTGGCGGCGGCGGTCGGTCTGGCCCATCAGCACGGTGCGCTGATGCATGTAATGACCGTCATGCCCGGCTACGGCTCGCCCTGGGTGGCCGGTTATTTCCCGGAACCTGATGTGGGGGGCCTGCTGGATACTGTCTATCAGCAACTGAGAGAACTGATAGAACCACGCATACCCGATGATATTCAGGTCAAATTGCGCGCCGTGGACGGTACGCCCTACAAGGAGATACTGAAAGAGGCCGAACGAGTGGCCGCTGATCTCATTGTCCTGCCCAGCCATTCAAGCACCTCCGTGGAGCGCCTGTTCCTGGGCTCGGTGGCCGCTCGAGTGGTCGAGCGGTCTCCAACCTCGGTCATGGTGATTCGTGCGGCCTCACACTCGGGCTGACCGGTACGAAACGCATTGACAGGCGGGGATCTTCTTGTAAAATCCCCACCTCTATTGCACTGCCAGAGTGGTGAAATTGGTAGACACGACGGATTCAAAATCCGTTGCCTTAACGGGCGTGCCGGTTCGAGTCCGGCCTCTGGTACCATTCGGCTTTAATCATACTACCTCACACCTAAGTATAACCCGCATAAACACTGGCTTTCCGCCGGTCTGGGCTCCTCTTGTTACATCACATTACCTCACGCTAGCAGTACTTTCCGTGTACAACCTTGTGTAGACTGCCTGTTCCGTTGTACACGAGAACATCATGAAACGTACCCAGATCAAACGTCGGCCCATGGTCGACTCCGTCCTGAAGTCTTTGGAACCAGAAGACAAGCCCTACCGTGAGAAAGACAGTCCCGGCCTGTACCTGCAAGTGAAGACCAGCGGTACCAAGTCTTGGGTGCTGCGCTACAAACGACCCAATGGTAAATGGGCCTGGCAGGGCTTGGGCGGTTTCCCTTCAGTGTCCGGTAAAGCAGCCCGGGCAAAGGCTGCTGAATTGCTGGGCAGGGCGTCAGACGGTGAAGATCTGAGGGTGTACAAGGAAGGCGTACAACCAGAACACACCTTCAGAGAGGCCGCTGAGGAGTGGCTGGAAAGGAAGCAGCAAGCGGGGCGTGTACCAGGCACTATTCGCCAGATGCGCCTGTATCTGGATAAAGAAGTGTTACCAGCAATTGGGGACAAAGCCCTGGACGCTGTAACCCGAAAGGACTGCGCCAAGATCCAGTCCAAGATGGAGGCACGGGGGGCCTATGTGGTGGCGGGCAAGGTCAGTCGTTGGATCAAGCAGATCTATTCGTTAGCCATCGGCCAAGGCAAGTGTGAACTGAATCCAGCCAGTGAGCTGCGCCAGATCGCCGTAGCAGGGCCTGTCGAACAACAACACCCACATCTACTTGAGCCAGAACTGCCAGCCTTCCTGAAGGCCCTGAGGCAGTCCAGTGCCATGTACAACAGTTTGGTCATGGTTCGCCTTGTGCTGTACACCGCCTGCCGGCCAGGTGTTGCCCGGTTTGCTGAATGGTCGGACATTGACTTGGAAGCAGGCAATTGGTCGGTACCTGCGCACAAGATGAAGATGCGCCGAGATCACGTGATCCCATTGGCAAAGCAAACCATTGCTGACCTGCGGGAACTGCAGGAGATCACCGGTAGAGGTCGATACGTGTTCCCCAGCTACGGACCTACGCATCCCACCATGAGTGAGAACACCATCAACAAGGTACTGACCAATGTCGGGTACAAGCGCAAGCTGGTAGGGCATGGCGCGAGGCACACTGCCTCTACTCTTTTACGGGAACACGGATGGAATCGGGATTACGTTGAACTGCAATTGGCTCACAAAGAAGCCGGTGTTGCTGGCGTGTACAACAAGGCCCAGTACCTGGAGAAGCGTAGAGAGATGATGCAGTGGTATGCAAATTATTTAGACGCATTGGAAGCCGGTACCGCATCTTCCATGACTGCAGCACTGTAAGCATAGATATCAGAGAGCCTGAACTTGACCGGTGACATCCTGTCGCTGGTCTTTTTAAAGCCTACCGGGCAACGTGGGTCTGACTTACGCAAACGATCCAGCTCGGGGATGCTTACACCAAGGATGGTGGCAGCGTCTTTACGAAC
>LFIK01000430.1_pt1 | contig 31502 bp, 30 predicted proteins | sample 643401 | NCBI WGS metagenome assembly LFIK01 (sample SAMN03777447, study PRJNA286221) | soda lake metagenome | biome: soda lake; feature: Kulunda steppe; material: water; isolation source: sample T5-Br brine of Lake Tanatar-5 | place: Russia: Kulunda steppe | collected 2010-07
CACAAGATTCTGACCGGTCGCGCCGATCGGCTTGGCAGTATCCGTCAGACCGGTGGCCTTGCTCCCTTCCCGAAGCGGGAAGAGAGCCCCTACGACACGTTTGGCGTCGGCCACTCGAGCACGTCGATCAGTGCCGGCCTCGGCATGGCGCTTGCTGCGCAGGCCAGCGGAGACGACCGGCGCATCGTCGCAGTGATCGGCGATGGCGCAATGACCGCCGGCATGGCTTTCGAGGCGATCAACCATGCAGGTGATACCGACGCTGATCTGCTCGTCATCCTCAACGACAACGAGATGTCGATCTCGCCGAATGTCGGCGCCCTGTCGACGCGGCTGACGCGCTTGCTGTCCGGTCAGGTCTACCATCAGTTGCGCGAGGGCAGCAAACGGGTGCTTGATCAGATCCCGCCAGTCCGCGCGCTGGCTCGACGTGCCGAAGAGCATGTCAAGGCGCTGGCCGGGCCCGGCGCCTTGTTCGAAGAGCTGAACTTTCACTACTTCGGGCCTATCGACGGTCATGACCTCGAGACATTGATTCCGGTCATCCGCAACCTTCAGCGTCAGCGCGGACCGCGCATCCTGCACGTGATGACACGCAAGGGCAAGGGGTATGCGCCGGCCGAGGAAGATCCGATCAAGTATCACGGCGTCAGCCCCTTCGACCCCGATCGCGGGATCGGCGGCGGAGCCCCTAAAGCGGCGTCGAGCAGTCGAGCATCCGCATCACCCGTCGTCAAGCCGATGAGCTACAGCGCTGTGTTCGGTCGCTGGCTGTGTGATGCGGCAGTTGCCGACGAGCGTGTGTTCGGCATTACTCCGGCAATGCGCGAAGGCTCCGGCATGGTCGAGTATGCCGAGCGTTTTCCCGATCGCTATGTCGATGTCGGTATTGCCGAGCAACATGCCGTGACACTTGCTGCCGGCATGGCCTGTGAGGGTCTGCGTCCGATCGTCGCGATCTATTCGACCTTCCTGCAGCGTGGCTATGATCAGCTGGTGCACGATGTCGCGATTCAGAATCTGCCGGTGGTGTTCGGCATCGACCGGGCTGGCGTGGTCGGCCCCGACGGCGCGACGCATGCCGGTAGCTTTGATCTGAGTTATCTGAGGTGCATTCCCAACCTGACGATCATGGCGCCTGCCAACGAGGCTGAATGCTATCGCATGCTGTCCACCGGGCTGGAACTCGAAGGCCCGTCGGCGGTGCGCTATCCGCGTGGAAACGGCCCTGGTACGGCCTTGCCGACGCAACTGGAAACGCTGCCGATCGGGCGTGGCGAAGTTGTGCGTGATGGCAGCGACATTGCCTTCCTGGTGTTCGGGACGCTGCTCGGCGTCGCCTGTGATGTGGCTGATTCGCTCGATGCGACGGTTGCCAACATGCGGTTCATCAAACCGCTTGACGATGACCTGGTGCGAACGCTTGCCGAGCGGCATCGGTTGCTGGTCACGATCGAGGACAACGCCGTCATGGGCGGTGCCGGCTCGGCGGTGCTCGAGAGTCTGCAGGCGCAGGGTATGCTGGTGCCGGTCTTGCAGCTCGGCCTGCAGGATGTGTTTTTGTCACATGGTAGTCGCGATGATCTGCTCGCGCTGTCGAATCTCGATCGTGACGGCATTCTCGAGCGCGTCCGCCAGCGTTACGAGTCGCTGAGCGGAGCCGCATCACCATCTGTGTTGCGCAGTATCGATGGCGGTCTGAGCGACTAAGCCTGGCGGTCATCACCAGGCTGGTGCGTGGTACGGGTCCACTGCCGTTATCGAGCGCAGCGAGACTGACGCGGCGCCGTTATCCGGCGCCGCGTGCAGCTTGTTTCAGACCTTTTCCTTGACGTAACTGCCAGGTGCGTCTTCGATCACCGGCAGGCCGCCTGCTGCCGGATCTCGCGCGTCGACCTTGCCGCCGGCGCGGCGTGCCACCCAGCGGTTCCACTCCGGCCACCATGATCCATCGTTGCGCTTCGCGCCCTCGAGCCAGGCGTCAGCGCTTTCGGGGTTCTTGGTGTTGGTCCAGTAGCAGTACTTGTTCTTCGCCGGCGGGTTGATGATTCCGGCAATATGGCCGGAGCCGCCGAGGATGAACTTGCTCTGCCCGGAGTGCAGATGCACGCCACGGTAGGTGGATTTCCACGGGGCGATATGGTCTTCCATCGCCGAGACGAAGCAGGCAGGTATGACGACCTTGCGCAAGTCGATCGGCACGCCGTCAAGCGTGATCCCGCCAGGTTCGCGGAGCAGGTTGCGTTGGTACATGTTGCGAAGATAGAAGCTGTGCATCTTCGCCGGCATGTTGGTCGAGTCCTGATTCCAGTACAGCAGGTCGAACGGGAAGGGGTCATCACCCTTCAGGTAGTTGTTGACGAAGAATGACCAGATCAGATCATTGGCGCGGAGGCTGCTCATGGTTGCAGACATGGCGCCGGCTTCAAGGTAGCCCTGCGTATCCATGCGCTTTTCCAGCGCGCTCAGCTGATCCTCATCGATGAAGACCTCGAGTTCGCCCGGCTCTTCGAAGTCGAGCATGCACGTGAAATACGTGACGCTCTTGACACGGTCATCACCCTTGGCGCTCATGTAGGCCAACGTCGCCGCGCTGAGCGTCCCGCCAAGACAGTACCCGACCAGGTTGAGGTCACGCTCGCCGGTGGCTTTTTCAATGGCATCCATGGCCGCCAGCGGCCCTTCGAGCATGTAGTCCTCGAAACGCTTCTGGGCGTGCGGACGGCCCGGATTCTTCCAGGAGATGGTGAATACAGTGTGGCCTTCGCCGACCAGATAGGCGATCAACGAGTTCTTCGGCTGCATGTCGAGGATGTAGTACTTGTTGATCCAGGGCGGAACAAACAGCAAGGGCCGACGGTAGGTCTGTTCCGTGCTCGGCGCATACTGAATCAGCTGCATCAGGTCGGTCTGGAACACCACCTTGCCAGGCGTGGTGGCAAGGTTACGGCCGATCTCGAACGCGTCGTGATCGGTCATCTTGATGCGCAGCTTGCCTTCTCCTGCCTCGAGATCCTCGAGCAGGTTCTTCAGCCCCTTGAGCAGGTTTGACCCCTTCGTCTCAATGGTCTTTTCGAGGACTTCCGGGTTCAGTGCAGCGAAGTTCGTCGGTGACAGCGCGTCGATGAACTGCCGGGTATGGAAATCGACCTTTTTGGCAGTCTTGTCGTCCATCCCCTCGACATTGCGGACCGAGCTGTGGACGTAGTCTGCGGCAAGCAGATAGGATTGCTTGATGAAATCGAAGACCGGATTTTCTTCCCAGGCCTCGTGGCGGAAACGCTTGTCGCCCTTGCCGGGGGCAATGACCGGATCCTGCTGTTGACCCCAGAACCGCAGCGCAGCGTTGTTGACGAGCTGCATGTAGTTCTGCCAGAAATTCATTTGAGCCTGAGCCAGCTGCATGGGGTCGGACATCATGCGCGTCGTCAGTTCCTGAAACAGCGAACCCATGTGAATGGCGTCATCAACACTGATATGTTGAGCATTCTGCTCACGGCTCAGGAAGTCCGAGACCAACTGCTGGCTCTTTTCCGCGATATCCGTTAGCGTTCGCGACAATTCGCGGGGGTCGATCTGGTCCAGCGACGTTGTGTTCTCGCTCATTCCTTCACCTCTGTCGGTTGCTCTTGGGTCAATGTCGACGGCGAACGGGTGTGTTCGATGCGTCCTGAGGCCGCCCGAAACAGTCACTGTCGCCAGTGTACCGATGACCTTGGCCGAAGAATATATTGCAATGCAACAAATCATGCAAGGCGATGACTCATGTCGTGTTCGAGACGTCTGGTGGCGAACATGCATGATCTGACAGGGGTGGAGGGCCCGGCTCGGTGTTCTCTCTGGGCCGAAGGGCCGCAATGGGTGCCGGAATGCACGGTATGGTCAGCGCGCCTGAGTTTGGATGTTGCGCCGCCGGGCACAGCCGGATTCGACTTCTGTCTGGTGCTTGGTGTCCGTTCCGCGCTGTACTGCAATTCAGCCCCTGGGCGCCGCGCACTCGAAACAGTCTTCGATCTCGACAGCGATGCTGTACCAGCGCGGTTTCGCAATCCCGGTGCGGCCAATGAAGCGCTGCTGAGAGCAGTCGGGGTTCGCCGAGGCCGTCGTCCCGACGTGATCGACATGACAGCCGGTCTGGGGGTGGATGCGCTCTTGATGGCGTCCGCCGGGTGCTCTGTCCGGCTGATCGAGCAGGCTCCGGCGCTGGTCATCATGTTGTTGCGCGGCCTGCGACGCTGGCAGAACACGCCTGCGCTCCGATCGGTCGCATCCCGGTTGCAGCTGGAGCAAGGGGATGCGCGGTCGCTGCTGCCCGGCATGTCGCCTGCTGATGTGGTGTATCTGGATCCGATGTACCGCTTGCCGGGGCGACGTGCTGCCCCCGCTGGCGCCATGCAGCTGCTCCACGCGCTGCATGGCGACGCGGCTGCGAGCGGATCGGCGGCGGAGCTGTTGACGCTCGCGCTCGCACACGCGCGCGAGCAGGTGGTCGTCAAGCGGCCGCGCAAGGCGCCGCCGGTGCTGGACAAGCCGTTACCGCATCATCACATCGTCGCGAGCAGCACGCGTTTCGACGTTTACCACGCTGCGACATTGCGTGCTGCCAGTGCGCGGAGTGGACCCATCTCTTGACTGCGCAGTAACATACGCTGCCATGGGCCTGATTGGCTGGCTCTGGATTGCATACAGGGTGGATGCGTTGATGGATATGATGGCGAATGAACGTCCGGTCACTGGTCTGGCTCGACACTTTATCAATGGCGAACTGGTCGAGGGCAGCGGCACACGCCGGCTGCCGGTTCATGATCCGGCAACCGGCCAGGTCAGCGGTGAGGTCGTCCTTGCCGATGCCGCGACGACGCGGGAAGCGGTTGCCGCGGCGAAAGCGGCGCTGCCCGGGTGGGCCTCTCGAACGCCATTGACTCGCGCGCGGGTCATGTTTCGTTTCAAAGCGCTGATCGAAAGCCGTTTCGAGGACATTGCCCGGGTCATCAGCAGCGAGCATGGCAAGGTGTTCGAAGATGCCTGCGGCGAGTTGACGCGTGGGCTCGAGGTTGTCGAGTTCGCCTGCGGCATCCCGCAGATGCTCAAGGGTGAGCATTCACTCAATGTCGGCACCAACGTCGACAGCTTCTCGATGATGCAGCCGGTTGGTGTGTGTGCGGGGATTACACCGTTCAATTTCCCGGCAATGGTGCCGATGTGGATGTTCCCGGTGGCGATCGCCTGCGGCAATACCTTCGTGCTCAAACCCTCGGAGAAGGACCCGAGCGCGTCGCTGCTGCTTGCCGAACTGCTGAAGGAAGCCGGTCTTCCGGACGGTGTGTTCAACGTCGTGCAAGGCGATCGCGAGTCGGTCGAGTGTCTGCTGACACACCCGGACGTCGCGGCGATCAGCTTTGTCGGATCGACGCCGATCGCTGAAGTTGTCTACAACACCGGGTCCGCTCACGGCAAGCGGGTGCAGGCGCTGGGTGGGGCGAAGAACCATATGGTGGTGATGCCGGATGCCGATCTTGATCAGGCGGTGTCGGCGTTGATGGGCGCTGCGTACGGCTCGGCCGGTGAGCGTTGCATGGCGATTTCCGTCGCCGTTGCTGTCGGTGACGCGGTGGCTGATGCGCTGATCGAGCGGCTCCGTCCGCTGGTCGAGAATTTGCGTATCGGCGACGGCCTCGCCGAGCGTAATCTGGAGATGGGGCCGCTGGTGACCAGAGAGCATCTCGAGCGGGTCAGCAACTATATCGGTATCGGCATCGACGAGGGCGCCACAGCAGTGGTTGATGGACGTCAGCGCGCGTTTCCGGGGCTGGATGGCTTTTTCATCGGCGGGACCTTGTTCGACAATGTCACTGCAGGGATGCGCATCTATCAGGAAGAAATCTTCGGCCCGGTGTTGTGTGTGGTCAGGGTCCCCGATCATGACAGTGCGGTCGCGCTGATCAACGCCCACGAATATGGCAACGGCACGGCCATCTTCACGCGTGACGGCGATGCTGCGCGCCAGTTCTGTCAGGATATTCAGGTCGGCATGGTCGGCGTCAACGTGCCGATTCCGGTCCCCATGGCGTTTCACAGTTTTGGTGGCTGGAAGCGTTCGATCTTCGGGCCACTGAACGTGCATGGCCCCGATGGGGTCAGGTTTTATACGCGGATGAAGACGGTGACTTCACGCTGGCCGCGTGGTGTGCGAACCGACTCCGAGTTCGTCATGCCGACGATGCGTTGACGCCTCCTGCGCGTCAGCTGCAACCGGCGACGTCGCACTGAGTCGGCGTCGCCGGTTTCGCCCGCATCATTGCTTCGCGAATCAGCGCAACTGGATTCCACCGCCAGGTACGCCACCGCCTGGCATGCCGCCACCCGGCATGCCGCCACCGGGCATGCCACCACCAAATCCAGCCTGTCCCGGCGTGACAATGCTGCTGGCTTGTTCGCGTCGCATCTCCTCGATACGGCGGATCATCTCTTCCAATGCGGCGCGCGCTTCATCGGCAAACTGTGCGACAGCCTCTTCCAGCGATTCGGCCTTCAGCAGGAAATTGACCGGTAGAGGCCCGGCCTCGGTCATCACCTGGGTGTGGCCGGTGTATTCGACCGTGCGGCTTTCATCGACACGGCCATCCGGCAGTACCGGGGTCAGTCTGCGGATACTGCCGGCGCGGCCGTCAGAAAAGGTTTCCTCGCGCACTAGCGTTGTCGTGTCGAGTTGCATGTCGGGCAGATCGTCTCTCATGGTCAGGATCCTCTTTACAATGATGGGCACTCCGCCACGCTGCTGATCGTTAGCGATCGTCGGAGTGGCGGGTCAAGTCCCGAATTCAGCCGCCAAGGATGCCCGAGTCGGCCGGCTCTGACAAAGTCGGCTCGCTAAGCGGCCGCCGTTGGCGCAGTGCGGAGCCGTCCGAGGTGCAGCCAGCTCAGGCCGGCAAGCACCAGCAGCAGCGGTGGAATGACAAGGAGGTTCAGCAACTGCCAGCCGAACGTCGTGAGCAGGGCGCCGGCGCCCAGCGCGGTACACGTCACCACTGCGAAGACGACAAAGTCATTCATCGCCTGGCATTTCGGTTTTTCCTTCTCGGAATACGTTTCCGTCAGCAGCGTGGTGCCGCCGATGAACATGAAGTTCCAGCCAAGGCCGAGCAGCACCAGCCCCAGCCAGTAATGCCAGACGCCATTGCCCGTCCAGTTGACCGCAACACAGAGCAGCATCAACAGCACTCCCGCGCCGATGATCCGCAACAGCCCGAAACGTCGAATCAGATCCCCGGTAAAGAACGACGGCAGAAACATGGCGAGCACATGCCATTGAATGACGAACGCCGCGTCCTCGAAGCTGTGGTGGTGTGCATCCATCGACAGCGGTGTCGCAACCATCAGCAGATTCATGACGCCATACCCGATGGTGGCGGTGGCGACGGCGATCAGAAACACCGGCTTGCCGGAGATCTGCGTCAGCGGACGGCCACTGTCCTTGATGGGTCGCTTTTCCGGCAGCGGAATCTGCAACAGCGACAGCACAACAATGCCGAACAGATAAATGCCACCCAGCACCAGGAAGCTGGCGGCAAACTCGGGTCCGAGCAGAACGCGCGTCCATGCGGCCAGGTTCGGTCCGATGAATGCTGCGGCAATCCCGCCGGCAAGCACCAGCGAGATGGCCCGAGGACGCCAGTCGGCGGACGCCACATCGGCAGCGGCAAAGCGGTAGAATTGACCGGAGCCATTGAAGATACCGATCAGCGCTGCAGCGATGCAGAACAGCACGAAGTTCGAGAGGAAGATCGCCAGCGTCGCCAGCAGTGTTCCAAGCAGGCCAAGACTGATGCCGAGCAGGAAACCGGCCCGCCGCCCATAGCGCCCCATGAACAGTGACGATGGAATGGTTGCCAGCGTCATCGCCAGAAACTGCAGGCCGAGCGGGATGGTTGCCAGTGATGGATTGTCAGCCAGATTGCGACCGATCAGCGCCGAACTGGTGATCAGCAGCGATGTTCCGGTCATGAGCACCGCTTGCGCAAGCGCAAGGAGCAAGACATTGCGATAGGCCGTGCGCATCGGGGCTCGACTCCGTTCTGGATGGTGTCTGGGTGAGACGGGCATGGTGACAGACGGTCGAATCAGTCGTCGATTCGAGTCATGATGACTGACGCATTATTATTTAAAGGATAGCACTGTGTCGTCGACCGATGTATCCCTGATCCTCAATCATGCACCGACGTTGTTGATAGCGGTAGGTGGCGGCAGCGCGCTCGGCGCGCTCGCGCGCTACGCTGTGACAACGGTGTTGTCCCGGTCGATCGGCGCGTTGGGTGGAACCTGGGTGGTCAATGTCACCGGTGCTGCCATGCTCGGCGTCTGGGTGGGGTGGCTGTCGGAGTCCGTCGTGTCCGATCTGCTGGCAATCGGCGTGTCGCTCGGTTTTCTCGGCAGTTACACCACGGTGTCGAGTTTCGCGCTGCAGGCCTGGCCGTTGCTTGCGGTGGGTCAGCGGCGAACGTTGGCGGTGTATGTGCTTGGCTCGGCGCTTGGCTGTCTTGCTGCATTCGCCGCCGGATGGTGGCTGGTCACGCAACTGGCTGATGGCGCCGCCGAGGCCGGCCCGATGTTGCAGGGCTGGTCGTGATGCGTCGAGAGCGATCAACCCTGCTGCGACTGCTGCTGATCGGTCTTTTCGGCGCACTCGGCGGCACGAGTCGGGTTGTGGTGGGCGAGGCGGCGATCGTCGGGCTGGGGTGGTCGGCACCGCTTGCAACCGCCACCACCAACATCGCGGGCGGCCTGCTGATCGGCTTGGTTCACGCGCTGACGTTGCCCGAGGGGCGCTGGCCGCTGGCAGAGCCGCTCCGAACTGGCGTGCTGGTCGGGTTTCTCGGCAGTTTCACCACGTTTTCGCTGCTGAGCGCCGAGACTTTCGACCTGTTGATTGCCGGTGAAACTGTCGCGGCGACGCTCAACCTGTTCGGCTCGTTGAGCCTGGCGATTGTGGCCGCTGGTCTTGGGCTGGCGATCGGACAGCGGGGCAGCAATCGCTCCGCATGAATCGCGACCAGCCGGTCACGATTTTTTTTGCACCCTCAGCAATGTTGTTGGTGGTGCGCCTGCATCAAAGATGTTGATCCGTTCCCGCTTGGCGTCGTGCGTGAACTCAACTGTCTTCACGAAGCAGGCACTTCTGCCGGATATCCTGGGGCGCTGCCTCCAGGATATCCGGGAACGCGTGATCGAAGACACTGCTCGCTTCCGCGCGCTCCAGCATGACCCCGAGTTCGACCAAGGCCGCATTCCTCCGCTCCAGGTCACGCCGAACCAGGTGCCGGAAGTACTCGCTGACCCTGTCTGGGGTATCGAGCTTGATCTCAGTGATGACCTGTGTCTTCGTCTGCGCCGAGGTCGCTGAGATGAGCGTCGCTTCTCAACGCTTGTGGCTGTGTGCCTGCCCGGTGGAGAAGAACTATTTTGAATGTAGGCTCGTCGACAACAATAACCCGGATCAAGCACACGGTAGCACTGCCCCGAATCACGGATTCACACCACGGCAAATAGCCGCGTTTTTAGGTCGGCGATAACGAACGGACGCATGCAGCAACTTTGTCGGCTTCATCCGCGTGATCTGACGACCATGCTGAAGAAACTGGAAGATGAGGGCTATCTGGTTCACGATGGAAAGGGGCGCGGTACCAGCTACCGAATCGCCGGCACAGTGCCTGTTGATTTGGCAGGTTCAGTGGATCTTTCAGGCCCGGCAGAGCGCCCTGCACCAGACCCGGAGGTCTCTTTATGCTTAGGGTCGAGCTCCCTACACAAGGCCCCCAGCTCCCTACACAAGGCCCCCAGGTCCCTACATAAGGCCCCCAGGTCCCTACATAAGGGGTCGGTCCCGCAGACTCCCCCACCGAGAGAAGACGCCGAGCTTCTCAGAATCGCCGCCGCCGTTCGTGACTCACAGCGAGTCGACCCTGACGTAACACGATCCACCATTTTGGACTTGTGCCGTGGGCGGTTTCTGCCCTTGGTAGACTTGGCGGCTCTTTGCGATCGGTCAGCGGAAGGACTGAGAAATCGCTTTGTTACCCCCCTGGTAGAAGAGGGCTTGCTGGAGCGGCGCTTTCCCCAACAGCCGAATCATGAGAATCAGGCCTATCGGACTCGTGAATCATGATCAACTTCGCCTTCCTCCCCAACTGTTTCAGCGACATTGCTGCTGATGCGAGCCAAGCGGAGGGCCATATCCACAGCGACCCACGCGCCGCCTGCTTCCACGCCCGCTTCGTCCTGGAAGCCGCGCTGCACTGGCTGTATCGCTTCGAGGGCCGGCTGAACCAGCCGTATGACCGCAACCTCGCGGTTACTCAGTCCTCGTTCCCATTTAAGTCGCAAAACTTCTTAGATTTTACGCATGGATAACCTCTTCGCAGAGCATCTGCCTTTCCCCGGATGAAAAAAGGGCAGAGTACCGTTGTTTGTCCCGCGCTGAATGTTCAGATGGGTCATCAGGCAGCTTGTCAGGGTGGCAGCCTTGCCGTGGAATCACTGGCAACCTTGGTCTGGAATCGGCACATATTGGGTGCTGTGGCTCAAGCATGGAATGTGAATCAAATGAAAAATTATGAATGACAGTTGGTTATAGGAAGCCTGGCGCGGCTTGGCGCATCGCTTTGGCTCAGGCTTGGCCGATAGGCCCGGCTTTGAGCCAAATGACGGGAGACTGTAGCGTGTGCCACTTTTCACCCCCTTTGCCACGAGCTTGCCAGCCTTCACCAGTTGTTCAATGCTTCGCCGGATCCGCGAGCGCGGGATTTCCAGTCCGATGCGCTCGCGCTGGATGAGCTGGCAGGTCTGGTTCGCCCTGGCAATGCAATCGATGACTTTGGGCTTGAGAATGCGGCGGCATAACGTGACCTGAACGCGGTCGTGCGTTTCGATCAGCTCCGGCGCTTGGGGGCCTGGCGACAGCAGCACCTCGAAGATCTTGTCGAAGCCACTGCCTTCGCGCCAGGACAATCTGCCCAACATTGGCCAATCAGGCGAGACTGCCTGTTCCCGGTCCGACGATTGCCGGCCTGGCATTCGAACCGCGCTTCCGTCTCTGTCGGAACAAGGATCAGATCGAACAGGACATCGTCCAGCGCCTGCAGCATTTGTACGCTCAGCCGGTGATCGTCACCGGTTCGGGCAGTGCGCACTCATCGCAATTGTTGCCTGTGCCGCTGCGGTCGACGACCAGAAAGTCGCCTTTCTCGGCAAGGTTCAGTAGCGCATGGTGCCAGGTTCCGGTGCGGTAATTGACGCCCTGCGTACCGTTGGTGATGAATGCGCGCAGGGTGTTTGCGTCAGGGCGCTCGCCGCCTTGGCAGACAACAACCAGAAACTGCTGGCTGGCCATCGGAATGAACGCCTGGCTGCCCAATGGATGCCGTTCCATCGTGTGCAGCGTGAGCGGCAAGTCGAACTGCTGACCACGAAAGATGCTGATGATCGCCTCGGCATCATCGCCAGCGGTTTCGACCTGCGCGAGCGCATGGTAGCGGATGGTGGTGCCCTGATTGATCGGATACTGCCGCACTGAAGCGGTTGCTTCGATGACTTCACCGAATGGCGCGAAAGCCTCGGTTGTCAGCGGCTCGATCGGTAGGGTGTGGAGAGACGTCGCGTGTGCAGTGGTCATGACGTTGTCCTGTTGACCAGACCCCACGCCTGCATGCGCGCAAGCCCGCCATCCGGATGCATGTTGACGCGCAGATGCGAAATGGGGCCGATCGTGTCAAGCGGCAGGTCAAAGCGGTGATCGGCGTCTGCCCGTAATGGCTGTTCGGGGAGCAGGGTTTGCCAGAACAGGCTCTGGTTGACGATCGATGCCGTCGTCCCGGCTCCGACCAGCGCTGCCTGTATCGAGAGACGGTCGGGGAAGTTGCCCTTGAAGTGTGTTGTCTGCACATCGATCCGGGACAGCACGCCGGGATGCGCGAGTTGCAGAATGCACCAATCGTGACCCGGTTCGCGGCGGCGGCGCGTCTCCCAGCCATCACCCATGTTGATTGCCGGTTCGGCGCGCAGCAGATTGGCCGGCGTACCATAGTGCGAATCGCTGCAGGCGATGAAGCGCGCGCCGTCCATCTCGGCAAGCAGGTTGTACAGCGTGTTGCCGTCTCGCTGCTGCCAGTCGCACTGTGGCTTCCCGTACAGTCTCAGTCTGGCAAGGCCACCATCGGGGAACAGACTGACCCGCACATGCGTCCACGTCCGTTGATCTGCAATCGCGACAAACCGCTGATCATCGGCCGACAGCGATAGGGCTTCGACCAGCGGTTGCCAGTCGCTGTTTGCATCAGGTGTGGCGTCGGGTGACCAACAGCCTTCCAGCGACACCGCCGGCGCGAAGTTGCCGGTAAAGAAACTGGTGTCAAAGCAGACCGCATGCAGGCTCGCCGCACCGGCCAGTTTGACGATGGCCCAGTCATGGCCGCCGTTGCGTCGACGCCGCGTTTCCCAGCCGTCCATCCACTTGCCATGGTCGTCAAACCGATCCGGATAGAAGACGGCCGGATCCGGAGCGAGCATGCGCACGCAAGGGCCGAAGAATTCGTCACTGCACGACACCACGTCGGCTCCGCGCCGCACGTCGGCAAGATCGATGCCGTTGCGAGCGAAGTCCGGCAATTCGGCCGGCGTGGCAGTCATATGGCGTTCAGTCATCAAGAAGCTCTCCACAGAAGATGCGTACACGCTAATCGACGCACGCCGACATGGCAACGCTGACGTGGGGGGTGAGCCCCCCTCCGACCGACGGCGCTTGACGTCAGGCGGTTGAACGGCTTTAATACACGCGCTGGCCAGGTAGCTCAGTTGGTAGAGCAGAGGACTGAAAATCCTCGTGTCGGCGGTTCGATTCCGTCCCTGGCCACCAATATTCAAATCTCAACCACTCTCCGTTGGGGTTTTCCTTATGTGCTCCCGCCAGACACCGCGAACTCGCGCGCAACGCTGAGTTGATTTGCAGACTTCGACAGTGCGGCTTTCTGCCTGCCTCTGTTCGCAGGGCGCTCTCTCCGGGTGTCGGCGCAGACGCATTTGTATACGTATTCCGAGTAAAGGCAGATGACATCATACGTCAATGCCGTATACTCCTGGCATGTATACGATCATAGAAACCCCTACGTTCACGGCAGATGCCAAGGATCTTTGGTCTGAAGAAGACCGGGGTGCCTTTTGTGCGTGGTTGGCAGCTCACCCCGAGGCTGGGGACGTTATTCCTGGCAGCGGTGGTTGCCGAAAGGTACGGTGGCGGAGGCAAGGCACCGGGACAAGTGGGGGCGTAAGAGTAATTTACTTCACTCGCCTGCAAAGTGGCGAACTGTGGTTGTTGTTGCTCTACGCAAAAAGTGTGCGCGGTAATATTCCTGCGCACCTGCTCAAATCAGTTCGGGAGGCTATTGAAAATGACTAAGCGTCAATCCATGACAGGAGAGGAGTTGGGCGAGAAGCTTTTGCAATCTGTTCGTGAAATGAAGGCAGGCAAAGTCTCTCGTGCTACTCAGGTCGCACCCAATCAAGTTGCCGCTGCACGCATGAAAACCGGGCTTTCGCAGTCTCAGTTCGCCCAAGCGCTTCATATTTCTACTCGGACCTTGCAGGAATGGGAGCAGGGTCGGCGTAGCCCATCTGGTGCAGCAAAGGCGCTAATTGGCATCGCCTTTAAGCATCCAGAGGTTATCGCCGAATCATTGCGCGATGCATGCTAACCAGGCAAGGCAGCGGACCTTCGGCCGCTGCTTGCAGCGTTATACTGAAGCACGGGACACCGACTGATCTGGAATCGGTGTTCCGCAGCCTGAAGTCGGAGCTCGGTTTGCGTCCTATTGACCATCACGTCCAGCGCCGCGTCAGTGGCCACTTGTTCATCACTGTGCTTGCGTATCAACTCGTGCAGGTCATTCGTCGGCAACTTGCCGCCAAGGGCATACACGATAGCTGGGACAGTCTGCGCAAACAGTTGCAGACGCAGGTTCGGGTAACAGGGCGGTTCCTGCGCATGGACGGCAGAACGCTGCATGTGTGCCGAGCAACCACCGCAGAACCTTCACAATAGCAGATCTACCCGGCTCTCGTAATCGATCCCTCGCCAGGTGGCGTCAAGAAAACCGTCATCTGAGTTTCAAAAAAGCACAATTGCTGCAATTTTCTCAATTGTAGTGCCACTCGATCGCCGAGAGGATGCTAGGCGCATGTTTTTTATGTCTTTTGTAGTGCGGCCGACAAACATGGGTTAGGACTCCGTATCAGGTCGACGTGCATTTCATACCACGCATCGCGCTTCTCAGCTTGAGTCTGTAACGTTTAACACATGCGATGATGCAACAAGACAAGAGACGATTGGTCGTTGTTGCTTCTTCAGCCGTTGTCATGCCTGGCATCCAAAAGCAGTAGCTCTTGCATGTCACGACAAAAGCTGGCGGTTGTATCGTTATGAATTGTAAAAGTAAGAAGTAAGTGTGAGGGCGGACAAGAGAAGGCGAGAAGGTGGTTTTGAAGCCGCGTCTTGCAGGGTTGTCATTTTCTCAATGCATGCTATAGTCAAAAGAACACCCCGATACCCTTGATCGTGGCTAGATGCAGAGATAGTGCAGATGGTTGTGTAATGTTGGCTGTTTGATGATTCTTGCTCCTGTCCGCTCTGCGGAGAATCAGGTTGTTCCGCCATGTTCAATGTATAACGTTCAATTAAAGGAGATTTGAGAATGAAGCGATTGATAGCAATCAGCACTGTCTGTGCCGCGCTTGCCGTTCCGAGCGTCTTGCTTGCTGAGACAAAGCAGATCAACCCTTGGCAGCACTGCGGTGTTGGCGCCGGCATCTTTGACGAGAACACCACCGCTGCTGCAATTTCCAATGTCATATGGGACTCTGGGTCAACGGCTATTACATCTGCTACTATGAGCCCAGAAATGTGCTCCAGCAAGGATCTTCAGGTTGCTGAGTTTATTCAAACAACTTACAACGCATTGATTGTCGAAACAGCTGCTGGGGCAGGTCAGCATCTCAATGCGCTTCTTGACCTTCAAGGGGTTGCCGTGAATGATCGTGAATCTGTTGTTTCACGGCTTCGTGAAGATCTTCACACACACGTTTCCGATGAGAGTCATTTAGAACTGTCTCATTCGGATAAGGCTTTTCAGATGTACTTAAGTTTGAACGAAGCATCTGAAAGCTGATCAGGACTCCTGCTTCCGAGGTTTGGGGTGTTGTTGATGCTGTTGACTATAACAGTGCTGACGTCCTCCCCTCCCCATCGGGTTCTCATGCCGATAGACATTTCAATATGCTATCGGCATGAGCATTCAACGTCTGCAGATAAGGACCGTCCAGTCCCCTTACCGTCCAGCCCCCTTCATGATTTACAGATTTTGAGAATCTGTCATGGTATGGCGTTTTTGCGCAATTTTATATCCTGATCACCAGTCTATTCTTTTTTCTCGGGCCGTGTTGGTTGTCGCGCTAGTCGCTTACCTTGCTCCGAGCTTGGTTTTATCGAATCAGATTGCGAAACATCCAACCTGGCTTGGACTGTTGCATCATGACCGAACAACATTGTTTGGTGAAACTCGCAGCGCAGTTGTCAGTCGTCATTTTTTTCTTTCTCCCAAAGGCGCTCAAGATCCCGAGGATGAGTTAAGGCAAACGATTGCGTATTTTAATGCTGACCCGAGCTCTTTTTCAGATAACGAACACCCGATCTGCCAATTCCCTGCAAGAGCAATGTGGTTAAATCGCAAAGGGTTGGTTGACTTGAGTAAAGAAATTCAGTGCTCCAACTTGAGTGAGTGGCTAGATCTTCATTCCAAATCACGAATAGGTCTGGTTTTTGCGGATGGTTATCTTGGTAATCCTGCGTCTTTTTTTGGGCACCTTCTCTTGCACATTTCTCCCGAAGGGTTTTCCGCTACAGGCTATACAAGTCTGTTAGAGACGAGTGTAAATTTTGGGGCGGATGTTCCGACGTCTGATGGGCTTCTCCGTTACATGGCGCTTGGAATTCTTGGAGGGTATACTGCCAGATTTACGGAGGCTCTTTTTTACGAGAACTCGCATGTTTACTCTGAGAGGCAGATGCGAGACCTGTGGTTGTATTATCTTGATCTTTCGGAGGTTGAGCGCGATTTTTTTATCAAGCATCTGTGGGAGTTGCGGGGTGTTGAGTTCAAGTATTTGTTTCTCACACAGAACTGTGCCTCAAGGATTGCACGTCTTGTAGAGTTGGTGACATCTCGGGAGTTGCTCTCAACGAATGCACTCTGGGTGTCGCCAGAAGAAGTTGTCATGGCTCTCAGTGAAAACAGTGCCCATGGCAAACCCTTACTATCTAAAGAAGTTATTTATCTTCCATCACGTCGTGCGAAAGCAGAACACGAGTACCAATCGCTGGGTCGAGATCAACGCGAGGCTGCACATGCTGTGTGGGCTGACCAACAGTTCAACCTTGATGCGCCTGAGCTGCTTGCGCTTGATGAATACCGACGCGCGACAGTCATTGACGCTCTGCTCAGTCATGCTCTCTATCTTCAATACTCCGAGCCCGAGTTCAACCTGTCACCATATCAGCGCCACTTGTTGATGGCACGCCTGGAGCTTCCGTCAACGCCTGACACTGAACCTGTTGAGTCATTCGCTATTCCAGTGCATGAAATGAGGCCTCCGTCTTATTTTGGTGCTGCTGCAAGGAGCAGAACCAACAGTGATGTTGGCGTGGCTTTGTCGGCGCGTGTTGCTCAGTATGACTTATTGTCAGGAAATTCCAGTCGTATGCCTTACTCGGCCTTGGAGATTCTAGTGTTTGATCTGGATTGGCTAAATCAATCTGACATTAAACTTCAGGATGCTACAATTTTTTCTGTGACAAATTTGATGCCTTCGCAAAATCGCTTGCCAAGTGGAAAACGGCTTTCATGGCATGCCTCTCTTGGGTGGCGTGACAATGAATTCTTGTCAGGTGACCGGGTCTGGCAGTTGGACTTGCAGGCTGGAAACTCTGCTCGCTATAATCAACATCTTGTATATGGTTTTTTTGGTTTTGGCTTACATGCGCGTTCCTCTCTGGATGATTTGCTCGGCGTTGATGCCAATGCTGGTGTTCTTACGAATTGGAATGATCGGCTGCGCACACAGATTGTTTTGAGTGAGCGATTGACATTGGACGACACTTGGAGGGTGGGCCCCAAGTTGTCAATTCATGGCCGTTATATGATCTCATCCCGAACTGATTTGTCGTTTAAAGTGGGCTTCCGCCGCGATAAATATCAGTCCACTATTGGGGTTTTATGGCATTTTTGAGTCCTGTGAAAATAGGTTATAATGTGCTTGCACGATATTTTAAAGCCTTATTGATTCTGATTGGTAGTGCGCTTGTTACAGCTTGCGGTCACTTGTTCTTCTGGCCTGATTCAGTCCTTCGTGAAACACCTGAGACTTACGGTTACTCCTATAATGAGGTGGTGATTGAATCTGGTAATGAACTTCTGCATGGGTGGTATATCTTCCAACACGCAAATGATGAGGATGTGCCTCGGGGCTTGATCTACTACCTTTACGGTAATGCACAAAACATCAGCGCTCATTTTCGATCTATAGCCTGGTTGATCGAAGAAGGCTGGGAAGTTTTTTCAGTTGATTATCGGGGTTATGGACGATCAACCGGATCACCTGACATCAAGGGTGTTCATGTGGATGCTCTGGTCGGTATGCAATGGGCTAAAAATAAGGCGCTAGAGCAAGATATTCCACTGATCATACTCGGTCAGAGCCTTGGAGCAAGTGTTGCGATCACAACGCTTGCCCGGTTTGATAATACATTTGCTGACGCGCTTATTCTGGATAGTCCATTTGCTGGATATCGAAAGATTATTCGCGAAAAGATGCGAGTTAACTGGTTCATGCGCTGGATTGCTCACCCCGCTTCACTCACGGTCACAGACAGTTTTAGTCCACATAGGCATGTTTCAGCGTTGCCCGAAATTCCAATCTTGATATTACATGGGTGTGCTGACCGTGTGGTTCCATGTGAGCATAGCGGTTCACTCTTTGATGACGGGAAACTCCATGTCACTATTTGGAAAGATCCTGAAGCTGATCATGTAGAAATGTTTCACGATCTTGAGTGGCGAAAAAAAATTCTTGTTTGGCTAACTGAAAATACATAATCAAGGGCATGATGCGATGGTGGCACGAGAATAATCGCCAGACCAGAGTCGCTGAGGTTTTCCACACAACCATGCTGGACAACGGGCCGAGGCGAGTGGTGTCCTTGTGTTCATGGATAGCCCTGACATGAATCAGCCGACGCTCGACGAGGTCTGCTGGGAGCCGCTGCGCGCGCCAGCGCCCACCCGCTCTCTGACGCTGGATGACCTTGGCCACCTTGACTGCCATGTGGTCGACACCGCCGAACTGCGTCGACGCTGGATGATGTTGCTCTCGCGGGATCACTGGTTGGGGCCTGGCCCGCTCGCTGGCAAGCGGCTGTGCTACCTGGTCCGCAGCGACACATTTGGAGATGTGGCCGGGCTGTCGTTTTCCGCGCCGGCATTCCGGCTCGGTGCGCGTGATGCGTATATCGGCTGGGACGAACCTACCCGGGCGCGGCTGCTTTCACGGCTGGTCTGCAACAGCCGCTTTGCGCTGAGCCGTTATCTTCCGATCCGTAATCTCGCCTCGCACGTGCTGGCGCTGGTCCTGCGGCGGCTGGTTCGCGACTGGGATGAACGCCACGGTGAACGGCTGGCGTTGGTCGAAACCTTCATTGATCGCACGCGTCACCACGGCGGGAGTTATCGAGCGGCAAACTGGACGTATGTCGGTGATACGCGAGGGCGCGGACGTAACGACATCGAGCACGTGCATTCGCGCTCGATCAAGGCAATCTATGTCTACCCGCTGCACCCACATTGGCGCAAGCTGCTGGGCGTCGAGCAGGTGCCTGACTACGTGCCGGACACCAATGATTGGGCGCGTAACGAATTTGCCCATCTGAGGCTTCATGATCGACGCCTCAAGCAGCGGGTGATCACCGTCGCGCGCTGGTTCCGCCAGCATGCAGACGAGAGCATGCCGGATGTGCTTGCGTCGCAAGTGGCGCTCCAGGCAACCTCTCGTCTGTTCATCAACAGGAAGGTGACGCTGGAAGGGATTTTGTCATCGCATGCCATCGCCACACAGGCGCGCTGTCGGACTCACCAGACAGTGCTGGTCGTCCAGGAGACGGCAACGCTCATCGACAACGCACATCTGCAGGCCGACGGTTGCGGTCGGGCCCGCGGCAGTGCAACGCGTGTGCAGAACCTGATCACGCACAATGCCCTGGCTGTGACGCCGGGTGGAACGCCACTGGGGCTGGTCGATACGCAATCCCGGGTCCGTGATGTTGAAACAGCGGCGTGGCGGCGTTTCGGCAGGCCTGTGGATGCTGACGACTGCAGCGCATCCCGCAACTGGCTCGCCAGTCACCACCGGGCCAGCCTGCTGCAACTGGCGCTGGAGGCAACGCGGGTGATCAGCATCAGCGACAGCGACTGCGATGCGGTGTTGCTGGCAGCGCTCGAACCCGATGCCGCCGACGTGGTGACCCGCGTCAAGCACGACAGGGTGCTGGCTGATTCTGAACAACGCTCGATGTATGCATTCCTCGCGGATCAGGATCCGATCGGTCTGATCGAGCTGGTTGTTCCGCAGGGCGACGGTGCGCCGGTCAGAACCGCTCGGTTGGCGATTCGCTGTGCGCGCCTGACGATTCAGCCGTTGAAGGACTCGGGAGATTGCCCGAACATGACACTCGATGCTGTCGAGGCGCTTGAAACCCGCCCACCACCGGGCGTCAAGCCGTTGCACTGGACGCTGCTGACCACGGTGCCGACAGCCACACTTGACGAAGCGCGGGAGCGTATCGGCTGGTACATGCGGCGCGGGGACATCGCGGTTTACCATCGCACGCTGAAATCAACATGCCATCTTGATCACCGGTTGTTCGGCAAGGCCGAACGGCTTGAAGCCTGCCTGGCTGTTGATCTTGTTGTCGCCTGGCAGGTGATGCTGGGCGATCGAAGCGCGTCGGCCGAACGGTCTGCTGCGATGTCCTGAAGCGGATGCCGTGGCGACGCGCACCGGGTCAGATCAGTCCTTGTGCTCGTGCTTTGGCGATTGCTTGCGTTTTCGAGTGGGCGTTGAGCTTTCGATAAAGATTTCTGATATGCGTCTGCACTGTCGAGAGCTTGACCCCCATCGCCACGGCTGCCTCGTTATAGTTGCAGCCGTGTGACAGATGCAGCAGCAATTGCTGCTGTTGCGGCGACAGCCGCAGTTCCTGCGCTGACGCGTCATCTTGCGCTTCAGAAATGCGTTTGAACAGATAGCGAGCGAGTGATGGGCTGATTGGATAGTTCCCGTTCAGCATGTCTCGAATGCTGCGCTCGACGGCTTCAGGCGGGTCGCTTTTCAGGACATATCCACGGGCGCCGGCTTCGATGGCAATGATCAGGCTGCGCTCGGCTGCAATCACCGAGAGAACCATGATCGGCGTTTCAGGGGCGCATTGATGCAGCGCTCTGATCACTTCGGTTCCACTGATATCGGGTAGCCCGAGATCAATCAACGCCAGCCCTATCGATTCCCCTTGTCTGTCGATCAAGTCCAGTGCCTCGCTGCCTGTACCAGCGACGTAGATCTCCCAGCTGCTTCCGCAATTGGTGATTGCTGCACACATGTTCTCGGCGAAATGCGGATCATCCTCGACAATCAGTATGTATTTTTCGCTGGCTTCATTCTTTTGCATTTTTTCAGCTGATGCCCTGTTGGATGGCCGAAATTGATATTGAAGATCATGGTAAGTGCCATAGGGGTGCAATTCAATCGCATGAATATAGTAATTTTCTCTCGGCATGCGTCAGATGTGGGGGCTGATCACGTGATGCAAGGTCCTATCTGCGCGATATTGGTGCGAGAGCGCCATGACGGGGCGTTCAGTCGATTCCTGTATGACGTGATGCGATGCGAGCAGGAGCGTGTAGTCGCTGCCTGCTGACTGCTATGCCTGTTGGCACGAAAGCTGCTGACGTACTCGTCAGGTATCCCCGTTCGGGGTCTTGACTCGAAACAGTCCGCAAGGACGAGGAGCTTCTGCATGAAACGTCGTCGCTTTTTGAAGTCGGCAGCCATCGGTGGTGTCGCCGCTGCACCCTTGACCGCTGCAACCATCGCGCATGGTCGTGACACCTTCAACTTTCGGATGACCAACGCGTACGGTCCCGGTGCACCGTTCTATACGGTTGGTCCCGGCTCACCAACCGACATCATTGAAAAGCTGCAGGTGATGTCAGGTGGTCGACTCAACATCCAGCACTATGCGGCCGGTGAGCTGATTCCGGCTTTTGAAGGGTTTGATGCCGTGCAATCCGGCATCATCGAAATGAACGCGGCCAACAGTTATTTCTGGTCGGGCAGCACCTTTGCTGCACAATATTTCACCACCGTGCCGTTCGGCATGAGTTTCCTTGGTCATATGGCCTGGCTCTATCACGGTGGTGGCATCGAGCTGTGGCACGAGGTTTACGAACCATTGGGTCTGGTCGCATTCCCGATGAACTGCACGGGTGTACAGCTTGCCGGGTGGTTCAGGGAGCCGATTACCGAGCTCTCGCAGCTGGAAGGACTGCGGATGCGGATTCCGGGTCTGGCCGGGCGGGTCTACAGCGCTGTTGGTGTTGATGCACGGGTGTTGCCTGCAGGGGAGATCTTCCCGGCACTCGAGCGCGGTGTGATCGATGCGGCCGAGTTTGTCGGTCCATACCAGGATCGCCGTCTGGGTCTGCACAATGCCGCGAAGTACTACCACACTTCGGGTTGGCACGAACCGGCGACCACCGGCGAGTTGCTGATTTCCCGTGCTGCCTGGGAAAGCCTGCCCGCTGATCTGCAGATGATGATTCGGGTTGCGACGCAGGCAGCCTGTCTCGACTCGATCGCCTGGTCGGAAGCGGTCAATGGACCTGCGCTTGACGACCTGGTCGAGAACCATGACGTGACCGTCGCTGAATTCCCGACCGACGTTGTCGAGGCGCTCCGCGAGGCAACAATGGATACGCTCGAGACAGAAGCGAGCAGGGATCCGATGGTTCGCAAGGTGCATGACAGCTACATGGCATTCAAGGCCAAGCACGACCAATGGGGAGATGTCAGCGAAGGGCTTTGGCATACCTCGCTGGTCAAGGGCTGACATGCGCGCCACGGTTCTGCGATTCGTTCAGGGGCTTGAGCTGATCGTCAAGGTGTTCGGCATCCTGGCGGCGTGGATCTGTCTGGCGCTGGTACTGGTGGTAGCGGGCGATGTGTTCGCCCGCTACCTGTTCCGCATCGGCACGGTCTGGTTGCAAGAGCTGCATTGGCACCTGCTCGCGCCGGTCGCGCTGTTCGGTATTTCGTATGCCTTGTTGTCTGGCGAGCAGGTGCGGGTCGATGTGTTCTACGAACGGTTTCCGGCCATCGTCAAGCGCGCCATCGAGGTTGTCGGTGGTCTGTTGCTGGTCGGCATCGGCTTGTATGTCGCCTGGCTGTCGCTGCCGTGGGTCGAAATGTCGTGGCGACGTGGTGAAGGGTCGCCAAACCCGGGTGGCCTGCCGTATCGATTCATTTTGAAATCTCTGATACCGATCGGGTTCTTGCTGCTTGCCGTCCAAGGGCTCGCGCATGCGCTCAGGCATGGCTTCGGGTTGGTCGACCCGGCACCGGTCGCTCGGACTAACGAGGCGGACAAGACGGCATGAGTCCTAACGAATTGCTTGCGATCGCCATGATCGCCTCTTTTTTCGGGCTGTTGATGATCGGTATCCCGGTCGCGATCGCGCTCGCTGCTTCTGCCTTCACGTTCGGGTTCATCGGTTTCGGTCCGGTCCTGTTCAGCCTGCTGCCCTCGCGCATGTATGGCGTGGCAACGAACTACACGCTGCTCGCGATCCCGCTGTTCGTGTTCATGGGCGTGATGCTCGAGCGCTCCCGGCTTGCCGAAGAATTGATCGACGTCATCGGCCATCTGTTCGGTCGGGTGTCCGGGGGGATGGGGGTGGCAATCATTGTCGTTGGCGTCCTGCTTGGCGCTTCGACGGGGATTGTCGGGGCGACGATCGTGACGCTCGGCCTGCTGACGCTGCCGACGCTGCTGCGCCGTGGCTATCCGAAGCCATTGGCCTGCGGCATGATCTGTGCGTCGGGTACGCTGGGTCAGATCATTCCACCCAGTCTGGTGCTGATTCTGCTCGCCGAAATCCTTGGTGAGTCGGTCGGGACCATGTTTGCCGCTGCGATGTTGCCCGGGCTGCTGCTGGCTGCGGTGTATGTGGTGTCGATTCTGGGGCTTGCGATGATCAGGCCTGACCTGATGCCACCGATACCGGCTGCGGAGCGCGCTGCGGTGTCGGGGTGGCAGTTGCTCCGCAAGGTCGTCTTGGTCGTGGGGCCGCCGATCGGATTGGTGGTTGCAGTCCTCGGCTCGATCATCGGTGGCATCGCTGCACCAACCGAGGCGGCGTCCATGGGTGCAGTCGGCGCCTTGCTGTTCGTGATTCTCTCCGGGCGGTTCACGCCACAACTGCTCTGGCAGGTGGTGAGAACCACGCTGCTGATCTCGGCAATGGTCTTTTTCATTCTGCTGTGTGCGCAGGTGTTCGGTCTGGCATTCCGTGGTCTCGGCGGAGAAAACCTGGTCACGCGGATGTTCGAATGGGTGCCGGGAGGGATTACCGGCGCGTTGCTGTTCATGTTGCTGTTGGTCTTCATCCTCGGGTTCTTTCTCGAGTGGATCGAGATCACCTATATTGCGCTGCCGCTGTTCCTGCCGTTCTTTGTTGCCCAGGGCGTCGATCTGGTCTGGTTGGGCGTGCTGATCTGCATCAATCTGCAGACCAGTTTTCTGACCCCGCCGTTTGGATGGTCGTTGTTCTTTCTGAAGGGCGTTGCGCCACCGGGAGTGACGACGCTGGATATCTACAAGGGCGCATTGCCGTTCATCGCCCTGCAGTTGGTTGCGCTGGCCATCGTGTTCATGGTGCCCGGTTTTGCGACATGGCTTCCTGCGGCGATCGGTTGGTGAGTCGGTGCAACAGCCTTGCTCAGCGCTTGCGAACCCAGTTGTCGCCATCGAGGATGTAATGGCCGGGTGCGGTCCGTTCAATGGCGCGCTCGCCGGCGAGCGCCTCGACGACGGCACGCGACACGCCCTGCTCATCGGCAATGCGCTGGTATTCGTTGCGCCGCGCGGCGTTGATCAGCTCGACGATTGTTTGGGCTTCTGCGTCCGGACGAACCGCGCCGAGATACCCGTCCGGGCGCTCGCCGACCAGGCCATCGGCTTTGGCGGCAGCGAGGCGTGATCCCGCTTCTTCAAGCGTCATTGCGGCCCCGATGGCGGGGAGTCCCAGAGCAGGCAGCGCCAGCAAGGACAGGCTCACCAGGCGGCGGCGGAGAGATGGTGTGTGTTCCACGGCGTTTCCCCTTAGAACAGTCCGCTATCTTCGGCCAGGATGTCGTCGAGTTCACGGTCGATGCGGACCCGTAACTCGTGTTCGATCCGGATATTGAGGTTGATCGTGATCGGCTCGGGTGGTGCCGCCACCTGAACGGTTGGCGTGCATCCGGCCACCAGACCGAACACCGCGAGGGTGGCGACAAGCAGTGTCGATAACAATCGGTGTTGCTGTCCTGCGCGCGGGTCAGTGATCGGGTCAGTGGTCGGTTTCACTGGAAAATCTCCCGGATTCTGGCCTCGATCCGATCGCTGACACCGGTGGCCAGTTGCAACGATGCGAGCAGCGCCGGCAGGTTCTGCTCGAGAACGATGTTGAGCGCGACGGCCTGATCATCACCCAGCGGCGGACTGTAGCCAGACAGGGCGATGCCCAGTACCAATTGCCCATCCTGATCATGATCGACGTCGGTGACAAGCGTTTCGAAGCGGAAATCCGACAGTGCACGCAATGCCAGCGCGCCTGCCTGCGCGGTCCCCGGTGGCGGCGTGCTGGCTGTGTAGGCGAATCGGCCACCAGGCGGACGGGCTTGCAATCGCCCCTGTTCGACCAGGACTCCCTGCGCTGACAGCCGTAGCGGCAGATGTCCGTCGAGCGTCCCGACCCCGTCGATCGGCAAGGTGTCTCCCAGCATGGCAAACAGTTGTTCGAGTTCGACGCCATCGACGTGCAGCGTCGTTGCGATCTCGGCTTCGCTGAAGATCAGTTCGGTCGGTGAGGTCGTCAATCGACCGCCGGCGAAATCGGCCTGTGCATGACGCAGGTCGAACGTCGCCGGAATGCTGCCGATGTCCGTCAACACAGGCAGATCGAGTTGGCCAGCAACGACCAGGTCGTGCAGATCGACCCCCAGATTGACGCGTTTCGCCGAGAGTGCAGGCAGTGCAATGGACAGGCTGCCAGACGGCGAGAGATGAATCGGTGCTTGCAGCGCGGCACCCTCGACAAGCATGCGGTCATAGATCAGATCGACTGCGTCGAGCGAGAGATCGGCAGTGCCCGACAACGACTGATCATCGCCAATGAGACTGGCCTGCAGCCCGACCCGGCCGCGCTCGACATGCAGCAGTTCCGGCCAGTGCAGCGGCAGCAGATCATGCAAGGCGAGACGATCGAGGCGCAGCGGTTCGATCGCGACGTCGATCTGCCAGCGTTCCGGCGCAGGCGACCTGATCTGTATCGGGCCCTGCAGCCGGTCTTCCAGCATACTGATCTGGCCGTTCAACGCGAACCTGTCCCCGGTGGCGACGGAGGCTGCGGAGTCGACGAGGAAGCTCAATCGATGGTCACGCCAGCGTTGCTCGGCGATTCCCCATGCTGGTGCGGCGATCGCCATAACCTGCAGTTCGCCCGCAATGCGTTGATCGAACGCGGGGAGCAGTGTGGTCGTCGTGCCGTTCGACTCGAGCTGGACGGCAATGTCGATCAGCTCGAGTGCGTTGGCGAGCATCACCTGTCCGGTTTCAACAGCCATGCTGACGTGCTGCTGCGAGGTGGCGGCGTTGGGGTGGTCGACCTCCCGGCGCACCAGATGCGCACCGGTGATGCGCAATGGCGCGGTCAGCACAGTCGGCGCGTCGTGCTGCAGCCCGGAAAGCAGCAGTTCCCAGTCGAACGACACACGATCCCGAGGGCGGAGTTCGAGACTGAACGCCAGGTCGGCCTGCGTCGGCTCGCGCAGGTGTGAGGCAAGGGCTTGCAACGTCGTGAGCGCAACCGGTTCAGCCACCCCGACCGGCCAGAGATGGCTTGTCAGGTCGAGGACTGGTTGCAATGCCGAATGCAGGCGTAGTTGTGCGCTGGCGTCCGGCAGATGGTTGTACGCCAGCGCCAGCAGTGTGCGAGGAGGGCGCTGTTCGGTCGAGGGGTGTTCGACGGTCAGACTGAGATGCGCCGGTCCCGCGATCAGCCGTGCATCGACGCTGGCCGAGTCCGACGGAACAGAACCGGCGCCGTGCCGGCTGATCACCGCGTCAACCGTGACGTCGAGATGCGCGTCGGTACTGATCAGTTCCAGCTCGGCGATGACCGCGAGTTGGTGCGTCGGATCGCTGCTGGCAATCGTCAGCTGCGCGACGTGCAGGCTGACCGTCGGCAACCACGGTGCGTCGGAGAGTGCCGCATTGGCATGGTCGAGCACCAGCTCGAGATGATCAGGCTGCCAGTCTCCGGGAGCGGGCAGACGCCGCGAATCGGTCGGAGTCGCGCCGGTGGGCACTGGCCAGGCAGTCGTGTCAAGCATGACGTCGATCACCGAGACATCGATGCGCGCGATGTCCGGACGAGACCAGAGCGTTTCGCGACTCAGCGGGATACGCACGTCATCGACAACCAGCCGTTCCACGCCGGGCAGCGTCGTCGGCGCGACGATATCGACGCGCTGCACGATCAGTGTTCCCCAGTCGAGTCGATCCACCTCGACATGGACGGATTCGGCGTCGAGCGTGTTCTGTACCGACCAGGCGATCAGTGCTGCCGACCAGTGCGTGCGCAGCACGATGGTGGCGAGCAATGCTGCGATCAGCACGCCCATCAGCGACAAGATCCCGATCCGGGAGCGGCGGGTCATGCCGAGCGCTCAGTCGGTGTCAAAGCCGAACAGACGGCGCTCGATGATCTGCGCGGCCACGCTGTCCGGAACCAGCGCCTCCCACGCGCCGCGCCCCCGGCGTATGCCGTTCAGCACGTCGGTCGCATCGATACCGAGCAGCTGCGGGTCGTGATCATCGATCGCCACCAGCTTCCCGGTGTCGATCAGGTAGGCAAGCAGATGGCGCAGGTGATTCGGTACCGGCACCGTATGCAGCGTCGTCAGTTCGCCCGCTTCGGATGGTCGTGACGGATAGGTGTAGACCTGCGTATTGTCGGGGAAGAGTTTGCCGAACGCCTCGAGCAATCCGCCCTCGAGCCCCTCGTAATAACGTTCGTCGAACAGCGTGTTGAAGTCGCGAACGCTCAACACGATGCCGATCGGCCTGGTCGTGTGTGTGCGCAGATAGGCGCGGAGCCGGAAAAAGCGCAGGTAGTCGGAGATCATCACCGTATAGCCGAGCTCGGCGAGCAGGTCGACGCGGGCCAGACAATCGGCGCTGTCGACGGTATCGCCGCTGGCAATCGTGTTCATGGTGATTTCGGCGAGCGAGACGATGCTGTCTTCGCTGACCGATTCGAGTCTGGAAAACGCCCGTCGACCGCTGTCGAGCATGTCGACGTTGACGTTCGTCACAGGCTTGAACGAGCCGCGAATGACCATCACCGGTTTGCGGTAGAACAGATCGCGCGGAACAACCATGCGCCCGTCCGGCTGCATGACAACCGCCCGCGTCAGCCAGCTGCGGATCAGGTGCAGGTTCATCAGCCGGTTGTCGATGTCATCGAAGTACAGGCCGGAGAAATCGATGAGGTCGACCTCGATGCGTTCCGGCGTCAACCCGTCGGCGAGGCCTTCGATCAGCCATTCCGGATGCATGGCGTGGGTGAGCGCGCCGTGGATCAGGTTGACCCCGAGAATACCGAGCGCTTCGCACTGCTGGGCGTTGTCGGCATCGAGCATGCGGACATGCAGCAGGATGTCGCTGGGATCGGCGCCGGGATGCAGCTGCAGACGGATGCCGACCCAGCCATGGCACTCGTTGTTCTGCCCGAAGCTGCGCGCGGTGACAGTGGCGGCGTAGGCAAAGAATGTGGTGTTGCGCGCCCGCACCGACCCGAGCCGGCTGACTACCTGCTGGAATTCCTTGGCGAGCATCTGCTCAAGCCGTTCCCGACTGACATAACGTGAGACGGGACCGTAGATGTCGTCGCTGACCGCCATGTCGTACGCTGACATGGTCTTGGCAACCGTCCCCGCCGCAGCGCCGACCTGGAAGAAGCGCCTGGCGACCTCCTGCCCGGCGCCGATCTCGACGATGGATCCATACTTCAACGGGTCGAGATTGATTGCCAGCGCTTTCTGATCGGTCGTGAGGGTGTCGTCGCGTTTCAGCATCAATGCTGCCGTCCTGTCAGCCACATCCGAGATTGCTATCATGCCACAGCAATCCGACTCTTGCGTGGGGGAGGCAGAGTGGCTGAGACCGAGTCCGAACGGCAGGTGCGCCTGCATCCCGAGTGGCTGGAGGCGCTCGCTGGCGAATTCACCCAGCCGTACATGCGCGAGCTCAAGCAGTTTCTGCTCGAGCGGCGGCAGGCCGGTGCAACCATCTACCCACCGGGTGGAGCACTATTCAATGCGCTTGACGCAACACCGTTATCGCGGGTCAAGGTCGTCATCCTTGGTCAGGACCCCTACCACGGCCCCGGGCAGGCGCACGGGCTGAGCTTTTCCGTTCGCAAGGGTGTTCCTGTGCCGCCTTCGCTCGCCAATCTGTTTCGCGAGCTGGCGCGTGATCTGCAGGTGCCGGTGCCTGCGCATGGGCATTTGCAGGACTGGGCGCATCGCGGCGTGTTGTTGCTGAACACGGTGTTGACGGTCGAGCGGGGGCAGGCGGGTGCACACCGGAATCGTGGTTGGGAGCGCTTTACCGATGCGGTGATTGCTGCGGTCAACGCACGTTGCCGCCATGTGGTGTTCATGCTCTGGGGCGCGCAGGCGCAACGTAAGGGGGTGAGTATCGACACCAGCCGCCATCTGGTGCTCACCGCACCGCACCCGTCACCGTTGTCGGCGCATCGCGGCTTTCTTGGCTGTGGGCATTTTTCGCAGGCCAACCGTTGGCTGGAGCAGCACGGGGCAGGTGCCATCGACTGGTCGCTGTCCTGATTCAGTGCTCTGGCAGTGCAGCCAGCAGCGCCGGGATCGCGTTGGCGCGGAAACGTGGTTCGACGATGTCGTCGATGTGCGTGGCTGCAAAGTGCAGAAAGCGCCGCGCAGCGTGAGGTAGCCTGCGGTCCTTGTGCACGATGAACTGCCAGTGGCTGCGTATTGGAAAGCCATCAACAGGCAGCACGGTGAGTTCCGGGTGTGCCGGCGGCAACACATGCTCGGAGAGTACAGCAAGCCCCATGCCTGCGCCGACGCCAACGCGAATCGCTTCGTTGCTTGCCATCTGCAATCGATACCGGAGCATCAGCCCCTGGTGCTGCAGCCATTGCTCGAACAGCATGCGCGTTGCCGACCCTGGTTCACGCAGCAAAAAGCGTTCGTCAAGCAATCGTGCCATGGTGATCGGATGCTGGTCCGAGGCTGCCAGCGGATGTCCGGCCGGCGCGACGACGACCAGCGGGTTGCGCAGGAAACGCCCGCTGAGTGCCTGCGCGGATGCCGGCGGGTGGCTGAAGATGTACAGATCGTCATCCTGGCGATCGAAGCGGGCGAGGACCTGTTGGCGATTGCCGATCTGTACCGTGACATCGACCTCCGGGTAGCGCTGACTCCAGGGGCCAAGCAGGCGGGGCAGCACATACTGGGCGGTGTTCACCAGCGCAACGCTGAAGCGACCGCGTGCGCCGCCGCGCAGACCGTCGAGAAACGCGTCGAACTCGGCAAAACGGGCCAGAACCTCGCGACTGGCGCGGTAGAGCTCAAGCCCGGCATCGGTGGTCTGAAGCCTGCCCTGGCGATGCATCAACAGCGTTTCCCCCGAGATTTCGCGCAGCCGTTTCAATTGCAGCGACACCGTGGGTTGCGTGAGGTGCAGGCGGTGCGCCGCCTCGCTGATCGAGCCCCGCTCGACCACGGCAACGTAGACCTGCAGCAGACGGAATGTCAGATGTCTGATTTCCATGGCTATAGATTATCATCAATGGGTCATTTTGAATAATTGTGTTGTTGCCAATGGTGTTGCAATGCACACTCGCCCGCGCTGTTCGTTGACGCCCCGCGGAGTGTGGTGATGCCGGATATCGTTGTCAGTTTTTTCGTGCTGGGCCTGCTTGCCGGCCTGGTCAAGTCGGATCTGGAAGTGCCGCGTGCAGCGTACGATGTGCTGAGCCTGATGCTGATGCTGACCATCGGTCTGAAGGGCGGCATGGCGCTGCACGGCAACATCACCCTCGGCGTGCTTGGCGAACTGGCGGTGGTTGCCGCCGTCGGCGCGGCGATTCCGTTGCTGTTGCTGCCGCTGCTGCGCGGCGTGCTGCGGTTGACGCTCGCTGACAGCGCGAGTCTTGCCGCCCACTACGGGTCAGTGAGCGCAGGGACGTTCGCGGTCGCTCTGGCTTATGCCGAAACGCAGCGATTGGCGGTCGGCGCCGAAGTCACACTGTATCTCGTCATGATGGAGCTGCCGGCGATTGTGGTTGCCATCGTGCTCTACCAACGCTTGTCGCGCGCCGCTGTGGCTGATGGCAAGCGCTCGCGCATGGCGGTGGTCGGACCGGTCTGGCGTGAGGCGCTGACCAATCGCGGCGTCATCCTGCTGGTCGGCGGCGTGGTGATTGGCCTGTTGTACGGGCCGGAGAACGGCAGCTCGGTGACCGCGCTGTTCACGCATGCCTTTACCGCGGTGCTGGCATTGTTCCTGCTCGACATGGGGCTGACCGCAGCCGCCTCGCTGAACCCGTTGCCCTGGCGGCACTGGCGGGTCATGGTGTTCGCGCTGTTGATTCCGCTGCCGCTGGCCGCGCTGGGCCTGCTGGTCGGTTCGCTGCTGCAGCTGCCGCCAGGGTCGGTGGTCATCTTCACGGCGCTGGTTGCCAGCGCGTCATATATCGCCGCACCGGCGGCGGTGCGGACGGCAATTCCCGGCGCCAACATCGGGCTGGCGATGCTAGCGGCGCTGGGGCTGACCTTCCCGGTCAACGTGCTGATCGGCATTCCCGTCTATCACCGGATTGTCGAGTGGCTACTGGTGTGAGGGGTGACGCTGACCGATGCCGGCTCGACACAAAAACCTAACCATGCTACAACATGTTGACCTAAAAATAGTACGAATCGAAACTGATAAAGCAGCAGACATGGCGACGCCACAGGAAAAGCTGTCCGAAGCGCTGGAGGCGCTC
>LFIK01000431.1_pt1 | contig 31485 bp, 26 predicted proteins | sample 643401 | NCBI WGS metagenome assembly LFIK01 (sample SAMN03777447, study PRJNA286221) | soda lake metagenome | biome: soda lake; feature: Kulunda steppe; material: water; isolation source: sample T5-Br brine of Lake Tanatar-5 | place: Russia: Kulunda steppe | collected 2010-07
CGGCTCGTGGTGGTCCGAGCCGATCTTCTACCAGAAGCTGATGGCCTGGACGGTGCTGTTCGAGGTGCTCGGACTCGCGTCGTCATCGGGGCCGCTGTCGTTCAAGTTCAAGCCCATGATCGGTGGGGTCCTGTACTGGAGCAAGCCGGGGACCCTGCGCATCCCGCCGTACCCGGGCAAGGTGCCCTTCACCGCCGGTGACCACCGCACGCTGTGGGACGTCGGTGTCTACTTCGCGATCATCGCCAACCTGCTGTGGCTGATCTTCTCGTCGGGGGTCGACAAGGCCGGGCTGCCGGACTTCGTCACCGCCGGGGTGCTGCCGACACTGCCGCTGGTCACGCTGTTCGCGCTGCAGATCCTCATGGGACTACGCGACAAGGTCGTGTTCCTGGCGTCCCGCGCCGAGCAGTACATGTTCGTGATGCTGTTCTTCGCGGTGCTGGGCTTCGTGGACATGATCCTCGCCGCCAAGATCGCCATGGTCACGATCTGGATGGGGGCCGGCATCTCCAAGTTCGGTCGTCACTTCAGCAACGTGGTCTCGCCGATGATGTCCAACGCACCGTGGTTGAGCTCGAAGCGGTTCAAGCGGTCGCTGTACCGCGACTTCCCCACCGACCTACGCCCGTCGAAGAACACCATGGCGTGGGCCCACGGTGGTGGGTCGCTGGTCGAACTGACCCTGCCGTTGATCCTGCTGTTCTCGACCAACCGCACCCTGACCCTGCTCGCCGTGACCGGGATGATCATCTTCCACCTGTTCATCATCGCGGCGTTCCCGCTCGCGGTCCCGCTCGAGTGGAACGTGTTCTTCATCTTCGCCACCCCCTTCCTGTTCCTGAACTTCCACGCCAGCGACGGGTTCGCGGTCACCGACATCACCTCCCCCGCCGTGCTGGCCGCGATCCTGGTGGCGTTCCTGAGCGGCCCGATCCTGGGCAACCTCAAGCCCGAGTGGGTGTCGTTCCTGGTGTCCATGCGGCAGTACGCCGGGAACTGGGCGTCGGCGAACTGGGCGTTCCGGGGCGAGGCCGAGGCCAAGCTCAACGACGCCATCACCAAGGTCTCCGACAACCAGGTCGACAACCTCACGGCGCTGTACGGCCGCGAGGTCGCCGAGGTCTACATGGAGTTCGCGGTCGCCTGGCGGATGCTCAACACCCACGCCCGCGGGATCCTGTCGGTGCAACTGCGCCACCTCGACGACGTCGAGAACTACGAGATCCGCGAGGCCGAGTTCGTCTGCTCCGACCTGCTCGGGTGGCAGTTCGGTGACGGCCACCTGCACGACGAGCGGCTCATCAACGCAGTTCAGGCCCGATGCAACTTCGAGCCGGGTGAACTGGTGGTGACCTTCGTCGAATCGCAACCGATCTACAAGAAGGTGCAGCAGTACCGCGTGATCGACGCCGCGCTCGGTGTGGTCGAACGTGGGACCTGGCACATGGACGATCTGGCCGACGAGCAGCCCTGGCTGCCCAACGGTCCGGTCAAGCACACGGTGACCTGGACCCGCCCCGGGTACACGGCACCGGGCGATCCGGCGAAGGCCGTCGCCGATGCCGCCGCACACCGCGCGGCAGCGGCCGCTCCGGCCGAGCCGAGCGCCACGTGACCACGGCCACGGTCGTCGGCAGCGGGCCCAACGGGCTCGCTGCCGCGGTCACCCTCGCCGAGGCCGGCGTCCGGGTCCGCGTCCTGGAGGCCGCGGACACGATCGGCGGCGGCACCCGGACCAGCGAGCACACGCTGCCCGGGCTGCTGCACGACGACTGCTCGGCGTTCCACCCGACCGGTGCGGCCTCACCGGCGCTCCGGGCCATGGGTCTCGAGGAGTTCGGGCTGCGCTGGCGCTGGCCGGCGATCGAACTCGCCCACCCGCTCGACGGGGGCCGGGCGGGCCTGCTGTGGCGCGACGTGGACCGGACCGCGTCCGGTCTGGGCGTCGACGGCCCGGCGTGGGCCCGACTGTTCGGGCCGATCGCCCGGCGGTTCGACGCGTTGACCGGGGAGGTCTTCCAGCCGATCGTCCACCTGCCGCGCCACCCGATCGTGCTGGCGCGGTTCGGGCTGCGGGCCCTGCAGCCCGCGAGCCTGCTGGCCCGGCGGTGGCAGGCCGACGAGGCCCGGGGGCTGTTCGGGGGCGTGGCCGCCCACGCGTTCACCAGACTCACGACCCCGTTCTCCAGTTCCGTCGGCCTGATGCTGACCGCCGCCGGCCACGCCTACGGCTGGCCGGTCGCGGCGGGCGGGTCACAGGCGATCAGCGCCGCGCTCGCCGCCAAGCTGGCCAGCCTCGGGGGCACGATCGAGACCGGGGTCGAGGTGCGCCACCTCGACGATGTCGGACCGAGCGACCTGACCCTGCTGTCGACCTCACCCCGGGCGGCGGCCGACATCATCGGGTCGCGCCAGCCGCGTCGTGTCCGGCGTGCCTACCGGCGTTACCGCTACGGACCCGGGGTGTTCAAGCTCGACCTCGCGATCGAGGGGGACATCCCCTGGTCCAACCCGGATGTCGGCCGCGCCGGCACCGTGCACCTCGGTGGCTCGCTCGAGGAGATGGCGGCGACCGAGGCGGACACGGTGGCAGGTCGGATGCCCGATCGGCCGTTCGTGCTGCTCGGCCAGCAGTACATCGCCGACCCGGCCCGCAGCGTCGACGGTCATCATCCGATCTGGGCGTATGCACACGTCCCGTCGGGCTACCGCGGCGACGCCACGGAGGCCATCCTCGCGCAGATCGAGCGGTTCGCGCCGGGCTTCCGCCGGCAGGTGCGGGCGACCTTCAGCCGGTCCGCGGTCGAGATGGAGGCCTACAACCCCAACGCGATCGGGGGCGACATCAACGTCGGCGCGAACGACGTGCCACAGATCGCGCTGCGCCCCCGCATCCTCGGCAATCCCTACCGCACCGGTGCCCCGGGGGTCTACCTGTGTTCGAGCGCGACCCCGCCCGGTGCGGGCGTGCACGGCATGTGCGGCTTCAACGCCGCCACCACCGCGTTGCGGGATACGGTCGGTCCGTCACGGGGGTGAGGAGGCAGCATGGTTGCACCCGCCATTCCCGGACCGGGACGATCCGGTCACCCGGCACCGAGCACCCTGGCACTGGTGTCGACCAGTGCGCAGCGGCTGGCCGAACGCGAGGCGTCCATCGTTCGGTCGATGACCGAGTTGCTGTCGGGGATCGAACGGCTCGACGACGATCCCCGGATGCTCGACCTGCTCGAATCCAGCATCGCCGCCAACATCAACACCATCCTGCAGGTCCTGCACCGCCACCTGCCCATCGAGCAGCTGCAACCGACGACGGCCGCCGTGGCCTACGCCGCCTACGTGGCCCAGCGCGGCATTCCCGCCAACGCCCTGGTACGGGCCTACCACATGGGCCAGGAGGACCTGCTCGAGCGCTTCTACGAGGAGGTCGAACTCCTCGAGTGCTCCCCCACCGAGCGCTTCGAGGTGATGCGCTACGTCTCCGCGGTCCTCTACCGCTACATCGACTGGATCACGCTGTACCTGCTGGAGGTCTACGAGGACGAGAAACGCCGCTGGGACTCGACCCGTTCCAGCGTGCACACCTCGCTGGTCACCCGGGTCCTGACCGGTGAGCCGGGGGCCGGAGGCTCCCTGTCGGTCGCCACCGGCTACGACCTCGACCAGCACCACATCGCGCTGATCGCCTGGCTCCCCCACACCGCGGCGCACACCCAGGGCCTGCCCGAGGTCGAGCGGTTCGTGCGGGACCTGCACGAGCGGGTCGGCCGGCGTGGACATCCGCTCGTCACCGCCGCCGACCGCAGCACCGTGTGGGCCTGGTTGCCCCGCGGCACCGATGCGCGTCCCCTGCCGGACCGGGAGCTGCACGCCCTGCTCGACGCGACCCAGGGCGTGCATGCGGCCGTCGGGCTCCCGGCCCCCGGGGAGTTGGGGTTCCGTCGGTCGCACGAACAGGCGGACGCCGCCCGTCAGGTGGCCCTGACCGCCTCGCAGGAGCCGACCACGCTGTCCTACGGCGACGACGGCGTCGCGGTGGTCAGTGTGCTCGCCCGCGACCTCAATGCGACCCGCGACTGGGTCCGCCAGGTGCTCGGTGCGCTGGCGGCCGACGACGACAACGCGGCCCGCCTGCGTGAGACGGTGCGCATCTACCTCGCGAACGGTGCGAGCGCGACGGAGGCGGCGGCGATCCTGCACCTGCACCGCAACTCCGTGCGCTACCGAATCGAGCGCGCGGAGGAACTGCGCGGCCGCTCGGTCGGCGAAGGGCGACTCGACGTCGAACTGGCGCTGCAGACCTGCCACCTGCTCGGGGCCAGCGTCCTGTCGTGAGCGGACGCCGGCACCTCACGACCGGCCGCGCGCCCGGGAGCCGCCACCGTGGTGGCGAGATCCGGGCGCGCGGCGGGATCGCGGTCGGTCAGGCACCCGGCAGGTGGCACCCGAGGACCGCACCCGAGGTGTCGACGACCGCCGGACGGACCTCACGCGCGGTGCTCGCGGTGCCGGCCAGCTCGATCGAGGCCGTGTCGATCGATGTGGCGTCGACGCCGCGGGTGCGGACACCCAGCCCGTGGACGTCGTTGAGGATCCGCCCGTCCGGGTGGTCCGCCGATTCCTCCTCCTCGATGAGCTCGGTGTCGAGGAACCCGACCTGCTCACCGTTGCTGGTGTCGATGATCGCGACACCCGGTGCGGTGCCCGTCGCGGCGTGCGGTGCCCCCGAGCGGGGGGACGGTCCGCGCTGACTGACGTAGATGAGCGAGCCGTCGGGGCTGTAGTCGACGATGTCGGGGGTCTCGGCGACGTCCTCGTACTCGGCGACGACCTCCAGCGTGTCGGCGTCGATCACGATGGCGTCGTCGCTGATGCGGTTGACCTGCCAGTACTGGGACCCGTCCGGGGTCAACCGCAGCCCGTGGACGTCGAACCCGGCGGTGTCGCCCGCACCGGCGTTCTCGGTGCGCAGCAGTTCCTTGGTGGCCGGGTCGAACACGTACCACTCACCGGGCGTGTTGTCGCCCTCGACGACCTGACCGCTCCAGTTCGCGAGCACCCGTTCACCGGTCACGGACACGCCGCAGTTGGCCTTGACCTCACCCGGGTCCCAGCCGTGCGTGGCCGCGCCCGACTCGAGGTCGAGGACGAAGAAGCCGCCGGCGTTCCAGCCCGGCCCGAGCGTGATCCACGCCTCGGACGAATCGGGTGAGTACTGGTGGCAGACCGGCGAGTACGACGGGTACTCCCAGCCCCCGTCCGCCTCGATCGGGGCCAGCAGGTTGCCGACGTCGAGCTGGCGATCGACCGCGAAGGTGGGCGCATCGGCATCGAGGTCGAGCGGGATCTCCACCATGCGCTGCGCCCCGATGGCCGCGACCCACACCGCGGAGTCGTCGGGGGTGACGGCCGCCATGTGCGTCCCCGCCCCCGTGTCGAGCACCGCGACGACCTCCTTGGCGGCGGTGTCGATCACGATGGTGACGCCACCGGCGGTGGAGGCGATGAAGGCGTAGCGCTCCTGGGAATCGAACTCGATCATGTGGGGCACGGTGATGGGCCCCTCCGGGGCGGCGTCGAAGCCGGCCCCGGCGAGCGCGCTCGGGCTCACGTCGATCTGTGCGATGCGCTCCTCGCTGGCCGCGTTGAACACGTGGATCAGGTCGGTGCCCTGATCGAGCGACCAGACCTCACCGACGACGTCGGCGTCGGCCCGGTCGAGCAGCCGGACGAGCACGGTGGCGGTCTGGTCGCGACGGGTGGTGGCCTGCGGCGCGAACTCGGCGTCCGAGCGGCCCTGCAGCAGCCCCTCGGCCACGGCGGCATCGATCGCGGCGGCGTGGGTCCCGGCCGTCGCGACGTCGTCGAACCCAGCGGCGACGTCGGCGGCGACGTCCGCGTTGCGGATGTAGCCCAGCACGCGGACCACGACACTGGCGAACTGTTCCCGCACGAGGGTGTCACCGGGTCGGAACGTGCCGTCGTCGTACCCGCGGACGATGCCGGCTGCGGCCAGTCGACGGATGTTGGCACCGTGCGTCGGGCCGGCGTCCGGGAACGCCGGCCCCGCCTCGACGGGCGGCAGCTGGATGCCGAGTTCAGCCAGGGTCCGGGCGATCAGCGAGGCGGCCTGCCCCCGCTGGAGGTCGCCAGCGGGGTCGAAGGTCGAGGCGGTCGTCCCCGAGATGATCCCGAGCTCCGTCGCGCAGCTGATGGCGGCGAGGTGCGTGTTGGTCGCCGTGACGTCGTCGAACCCGTTGGTGGTGTCCAGCCCATCGCAGGCACCGACGCCGGGGGCCTGCTGGCCACTCGCCGGTGCGCCCAGGAGGCTGAGCGCCATCCCGAGCACCAGGGTCAGTACCGCGAACCGTCGCACCATGATGTTGCCGTCCTCATGCACTCGGGCACCGCCAGGACGCGGTGCATCGGCCGGGGACCGTACGAGTGGCCGCCGGCGGGCTCCGCCGTGGGAGGAGAACAACGGTGCGAACGTCGCATGACGGTCCACCGAGCCGGGGCGTGTCCGCTGGTGCCACCGGACGTCCGCGGGTTGGTACGGTCGTGGCATCGACGCCGAGGGAGCCCCGACGTACCAGGGGCTGAGAGCGCACCGGGCGGGTGCGGGACCTCGGAACCTGATCCGGGTCATGCCGGCGGAGGGAGTGCGTCATGTTGGAACCGACCGTGAGCCTGGTGCTGCTCGTCGCGGTGCTCGCCGCGTGCATCGCCATCGGGATCCGCCGGGGTGAGGCCGCAACCCGCGATCTCGACCAGTTCCTGGTGGCCCGCAACAGCCAGGGCCCGCTGGCCCTGGGCCTGTCGTTCCTGGCCTCCGGGCTCGGCGCGTGGATCCTGTTCGCGCCCCCGGAGCTCGGCGCGATCCTCGGGATCGGCCCGGTCATCGGCTACGCGCTCGCGGCGGCCGGGCCGTTTCTGGTGTTCGCGTTCGTCGGCCCCCGGCTACGCCGCATCGTGCCGTCCGGTCAGGGCCTGAGCGAGTTCCTGCGCGTGCGGTTCGGGCCCGGTGCCGGACTCGCCGTGACCGCGGTGTCCCTGCTGTACATGGGCGTGTTCCTGGCCGCGGAGCTGGTCGCCATCGCCGGACTGGTCGAGCTGCTCGGCGGCGTCCCGCGGTCGGTCACGGTGCTCGCCGTGGTCGCCGCCACACTGGCCTACACCGCCTACGCCGGGCTGCGGGCCTCGCTGCGCACCGACCGGTGGCAGGGCTGGGCCGTCATCGTGCTGCTGAGCGTCGCCGCCTGGCTGGTCGTGACCCGGGTCGACGCCCCCATCGAGACGGTCCGGGCCAGTGGGCTGCTGGGGATCGACCGGATCGGGCTGGAGAGTGCCGCGACGCTGATCCTGGCCGTCACGGCCGCCAACCTGTTCCACCACGGCTACTGGCAGCGCGTCTGGTCCGCCCGCGACGACGCCGCACTGCGCCAGGGGGCACTGATCGGTGCGGCCATCACCGTGCCGCTGATGCTCATCGCCGGCGGCCTGGGGGTCCTCGCCTCGGCGCTCGGCGTGGTCGAGGTGCCGGCGCTGTCGATCTTCACCCTGGCCGCCGAGCTGCCGACCGTGGCCATCGCCGGGGTGCTGCTGCTCGGCATCGCGCTCGTCACCTCCTCGGTGGACACACTGGAGAACGGTCTGGCCGCGCTGCTGGTCGCCGAACGGCCCAGTCTGGAGCTGCGCCACGCACGCGTCCTGACCGTGGTGATCGTCCTGCCCGCCGCCGCGGTCGGGATGGTCGCCACCTCGGTGCTGCAGCTGTTCCTGATCGCGGACCTGCTGGCGGCGGTGCTGCTGGTCCCGGCGCTGCTCGGGCTGTGGCGGCGCACCACCTCGACGGGGGTGTTCGCCGGCATCGTGGCCGGGATCGTCGGCGCGATCGGCCTGAGCTGGCTCACGACCGGCACGTGGCGGGGGGCCGTCGACGCCGTGACCTTCCCCGATGCCGTGCCGACGCTGGCCCCGTTCGCGGGTGCGCTGCTCGCCAGCGCGGCCGTCACCGTCGTGGTGTCCCTGATCGCCCGTGACCGGGCGGACCTCGACGACCTGGACACGCAGGTCCGGGCCCGGGTCGCCGCCGGCCGTGCGACCCACCGGCAACGCTGATGGGCCGTCACACCCCGATCCCCCGGCTGCACGTCCTGACCGACGCCACCGTCGGCTCCGATGACCTGCGCGTCGTCGATGCGGCGCTGTCGGGTGGTGCGCCGGTCATCCAGGTCCGGGTCAAGGACCGCCCGACCGACGAGCACTTGGCCGTCGCCCGCGCGATCGTGGCCCGGTGCCGGACCGCCGGGGCGGTCAGCATCGTCAACGACCGCGTCGACATCGCCCTCGCCGCCGGGGCGGACGGCGTCCATCTCGGGCTGCACGACCTGCCGATCGCCGATGCCCGCGCACTGGCCGGCGACCGGCTGTTCATCGGGGGCACGGCGCGCGATCCGGCCATGGCCCGTCGGCTCGTCGCCGACGGCGCGGACTACCTCGGTGTCGGCCCGGCCTTCACCACCAGGACCAAGGACGGCCTGCCCGACCCCTTGGGCCCCGACGGCGTCGCGGCCGTCGTCGCCGCGGTCGACGTCCCGGTCGTCGCCATCGCCGGCATCGACGCCGACCGCGTCCCGGCCGTGCTGGCCACCGGCGCGCACGGGGTCGCCGTCACCGCCGCGGTGACCGCGGCCGCCGACCCGGCCGCCGCGGTCCGCGAGCTGCTGGCGCTGCTCGACACGGGAGCGCACCCATGACCGGCGCGGTCAGCGCGGACGTGGTCGTGATCGGTGGTGGGCTCATCGGGCTCGCCATCGCCTGGCAGAGCGCGAACCAGGGGCTGGACGTCCACCTGATCGATCCGGACCCGGGACGTGGAGCCTCCAACGTGGCGGCCGGCATGCTCGCCCCGGTCATGGAGGTCACCTACGGCGAACAGGACCACCTCACCCTGACCATCGCCGGAGCCCGTGCCTGGCCCGCGTTCGCCGCCGAGCTCGGGGCCGCCACGGGTCGGGACGTCGGCTACCGCGCGACGGGCACGCTGCTGGTCGGCTACGACGCGGACGATGCCGCCGCACTGGCCGATCTGGAGGCGTTCCAGACCGAGCTCGGACTCGAGGTCACCCGGCTGCGGGGGCGCGAGCTGCGGGAGCGTGAACCGCTGCTGAGCCCGCGGGTGCGCACCGGTCTGCTGGCCGGCGAGGACCACCGCGTCGAGCCCCGCGCGGTCGTCGCCGCGCTGCTGACCGCGGCGCGTGACGCCGGGGTCCACCTCGACGACGGCCGGGTCACCCGACTCGACCACGACGGGAGCCGGGTCGACGGGGTCACGCTGGAGGACGGCCGCCGCATCGCGGCCGCGCAGGTGGTGCTGGCCGCCGGCGCATGGTCGGCCACGATCGACGGTCTGCCCGACACCGCCCGACCCGCCGTGCGCCCGTTGAAGGGTCAGCTGCTGCAGTTGCGGGCGCTGGACGGTCGGCAGGTCCTCACGACCACGGTGCGGGCGCTGGTCCGCCACCGCAGCCTCTACCTCGTACCGCGTGACGACGGCCGGCTGGTGGTGGGCGCCTCGCAGGAGGAGCGCGGGTTCGACACGACCGTCACCGCCGGCGCGACCCGGGAGCTGCTCGACGACGCCGCGGCGATCGTGCCCGGCATCGACGAACTGGAACTGACCGAGACCATCGCCGGGCTGCGACCGACCACCCCGGACAATGCGCCGGTCATCGGCCCGACCGCGGCCCTCGAGGGGCTGGTGCTGGCGACGGGACACCATCGCAACGGGGCGTTGCTGACCGCGTTGACCGCCCGCACCGTGACCGACATCCTGACGGGTCAGGCCCCGGATCCCGTGCTGGCCGCCGCCGATCCGGACCGGGCCAACCTGCGCCGGCACCGGGTCGACGGCACCCACCGAGACGGCACCGGCGACGCCGACGGCAGCGGCACGGCCTCCGACCGCGACGGACGCGGGGCCGGACTCGACGCGCTACTGGCCGCCAACCGCGGTCACGGCCGGAAGGGGTGATCGGATGCGGATCCACGTCAACGGCGACCCGACCGAGGTCGACGACGACACGACCCTGGGCGCGCTGATGGACACCCGCGTCGCCGACCGTCGGGGGGTGGCCGTCGCCGTCGACGGCGAGGTGATCCCCCGCGCCGACTGGGACGACGCACCCCTGGTCGCGGACAGCCGGATCGAGATCGTCGGCGCGGTGCAGGGCGGCTGACCCCACCCCGCGGCGCACGCCATCCGGACCCCGGACACGGCATCACGGACCACGGCACCACCGCCAGGAGCCACCATGACCACGCCACTGACCATCGGCGACACCGAGCTGACCTCGCGACTCGTGCTGGGCACCGGCGGGGCCACGAGCCTGGACGTGCTCGAACGGGCCATCGCCGCGTCGGGCACCGAGGTGGTCACGGTCGCGTTGCGCCGGGTGACCGACACCGGACCGGGATCGCTGCTCGATGTGATCGACCGCACCGGGGTGCGCATCCTGCCCAACACCGCCGGTTGCTACACCGCCCGGGAGGCGGTCCAGGTCGCCAAACTCGGTCGCGAGGCGTTCGAGACCGACTGGGTGAAGCTCGAGGTCATCGGCGACGAACGCACCCTGCTGCCCGACCCGGTCGAACTGCTCGATGCCGCCGAACAGCTCGTCGACGCCGGGTTCACGGTCTGGCCCTACACCAACGACGACCCCATCGTGGCGGCCCGGTTGGCCGCGATCGGGTGCGCGGTCGTCATGCCCCTCGGCTCACCGATCGGCTCCGGCATGGGCATCCGCAATCCCTACAACCTGGCGATCATCCGCGAGCAGCTCGACATCCCCGTCATCCTCGACGCCGGCATCGGGACCGCCTCCGACGCGACGCTCGCGATGGAGCTCGGTTGCGACGGCGTGCTGCTGGCCTCCGCGGTGACCCGGGCCCGGGACGCGGAGGCGATGGCGGTGGCCATGCGCCACGCCGTCGAGGCCGGCCACCTCGCCCGCCACGCCGGACGGATCCCGCGCCGGCTGTACGCGCAGGCGTCGACCACCGACGAGGGTCGCGCCGAGCTGATCCCGGAGCCCGGCCCGACGGCCGGGACATCCGGCGGGGAACGTCGCGGGTGACGCCGCCCCCGGTGTTCGTCATCACCGACGAGTCGTCCGCGGCGCGGGCCCGACGGGGTGTCCGTGACGCCGTGGCCGCGGCGCTCGAGGGCGGCGCGCCGGCGATCCTGCTGCGGGACAAGTCCATGCCCGTCGAGCGACGCCGGCGACTCGGCATCCAGCTCGCGGCGTTGACCCGCGCCGCCGGGGCGCAGCTGTGGGTGACCGGGGACGCGGATCTGGCGGCGAGCGTGGCGGCCGACGGCCTGCACCTGCCGGCCACCACCGCCCGTCCGGCCGGCTGGACGGGACCGTGGAGCCGATCGTGCCATGACGCCGCCGAGGTCGAACGGGCCCGTCAGGAGGGTGCGGCACACGCGTTCGTCGCACCGGTGGCGGCGACCGCGTCCAAACCCGGCTACGGCCCCGCACTGGGTCCCGACGGACTGCGGGCGCTCGTCGAGGTGGCCGACGGGCTGCCGGTCGTCGCGCTCGGCGGTGTGCGCCCCGACGACGTGGCGTGCTGGCGTGCGGCCGGTGCCACCGCGGTCGCCGTGATGGGTTCGGTGATGGCCGCCGCGGACCCGGCCGCGGTGGTCCGGTCCCTGCTCGACGCCTCCCGCACGGCCCCGGTCACCGACCCCGACGAGCTGTCGGTCCCACGACCCCCCGAGCCACCATCCGCCGCCGCACCATCGCCCGCCCCACCATCCTCGGAGCCGTCATGAGCACACCCACCGTCGCCCTGACCATCGCGGGGTCCGATTCCGGCGGCGGTGCCGGCATCCAGGCCGATCTGCGTGCGTTCGGACGGATGGGGGCGTTCGGTGCCAGCGTCATCACGGCGGTCACGGCCCAGAACACCGTCGGGGTCAGCGACGTGCACGTCATCCCCACGACGACGGTCGCGGCCCAGCTCGACGCCGTGCTCGGCGACTTCACGGTGGCCGCGGTCAAGACCGGGATGCTCGCCACCTCGACGCTGGTCGAACTGGTGGCGGAGCGGGCCGAGGCGGGGGCCCTGCCGAACCTGGTCGTGGATCCGGTGCTGGTGTCGGCGACGGGCCACCGGCTGCTCGAGGAGGACGCCATCGCGGTGTACCGCGACCGCCTGCTGCCCCACGCGATCATCGCCACCCCCAACCTCGAGGAGGCCGCGGTCCTGGTCGGTCGCCCGCTCACCACCAGCGAGGACGCACTGGCCGCCGCGCACGAGCTGGCGTCGCTCGGCACCCCCATCGTGGTGGTCAAGGGCGGCCATCTGTCCGGCGACGAGGCCATCGACGTGGTCGTGACCCGGGAGGGCGACGAGCACCGGCTGGTCGCCGGGCGGATCGCGACGGCCAACACCCACGGCACCGGCTGCACGTTCGCCGCCGCGACGGCCGCGGGGCTGGCCACGGGGTCGACACCACTCGAGGCGCTGCAGGAGGCCAAGCGCTACGTGACCGCCGCGATCGCCGGGGCGGTCGACTGGCGGCTGGGAGCGGGCAATGGGCCGTTGGACCACCTCGGTTTCGACGCGCCGGCCGCGTCCTGACCGGCCCGGGCGGCACGGTCGCACGGTGACGAGCAGCGGGCGCGCGCAGGATGGGTCGTCAGCGGTGCCGCATCCCGCGGTGGCGGGCGATGCTCCATGATCCGTGACGCCGGCGACCACACGGGGTCGTGGGCCCACCATCGCCACCGCTGCGCCCGGGCGCAGCCCGACCCGGGATCCCGCGATGCAGCTGCCCATCCGCCACCTCGATGACCGTCCGTCCGCCCGCACGCTGCGGATGGCGGCCGCCGTGCTCGGCGTGGTGCTGCTCGCCGCCTGCGGCGGCGACGAGCCGCAGGACGACGAACTCGACCTCGACGAGGCCGTCGAGGAAATCGAGGACGACGACGCGGACGACGACCCCGCGCAGGACGACCCCGACGAGGCCACGGACCCCGATACGAACGATGCCGACGGGGGCGATGCCGCCACGGACGACGCCGGCACGGACGACGCCCGTACAGACGACGATGCGGGCACCGACCCCGGGCCGGCCGAGAGCTCGATCGACGGCGAGCTGGTGGTCGGCGGGACCACCTACACCCCTGAGGACGCGCTCGTCTGTGAGGACGACGACTCCTTCCCGCTCGACGTGGAACTCGAGTTCCAGGTCTTCGCGCAGGGCCCCGACGGTCCCGGCCAGCTCGACGTGTTCATCACCGAGCTCGGTGCGGACGTCAGCTGGTCGGGCGAGGAGGGCATCTACGGCGAGGGGCTCGGCAACTCGGACGTCGAGTTCACCGGCGACCGGGTCGCGGGCACCGCGACGGTGACCGACGCGATCGGTTTCGAGGACACGCTGGACATCAGCTTCGACCTCGAGGTCCCCGCGACGACCTTCCCCTGCCGCTGAACGCTCAGCGGGCCGCGTCGAGCGCGGCCCGGACCCCGGCGATGAGGTCCTCCCAGGACGCCTCGAACGCGGCGACGCCACGCTCCTCGAGCAGACGGGTGACCTCGCCGACATCCACGCCGACCGCCTCGAGTGCCGTGAAAGTGGCGTCCGCGTCGTCGTAGCCGGCGGTGATCGTCTCGCCGCGGATCACGCCATGATCGGCGACCGCCCGCAGGGTGGCCTCGGGCATGGTGTTGACGGTGTCGGGGGCGACGAGTTCGACGACGTAGCGGGTGTCGTCGTAGGCCGGGTTCTTGACGCCGGTCGAGGCCCACAACGGCCGCTGCACCCGCGCACCCACACCGACCAGATCGTGCCAGCGCGCGGAGGCCGTGACCTGCTCGAAGTGGCGGTAGGCCAATCGCGCGTTGTCGATCGCCGCCCGGCCGAGCAGTGCCTCCGCCTCGGGCGAGCCGATCTTCGCCAGGCGCTCGTCGATCTCCGTGTCGACGCGGCTGACGAAGAACGACGCCACCGACGCGATGGACGCGAGGTCGTGCCCGGCGTCCCGCGCCTGCTCCAGACCATCGAGGTAGGCGTCGAGCACCGCGGCGTAGCGCTCCAACGAGAAGATGAGGGTCACGTTGACGCTGATGCCCTCGGCGATGCACCGGGTGATCGCCGGCAGGCCCTCGAGGGTCGCGGGGATCTTGATCAGCAGGTTCGGGCGGTCGACCAGCCACCACAGGGCCCGCGCCTCCGCGACCGTGCGATCGGTGTCGCGGGCCAGCCGCGGGTCGACCTCGATCGAGACGCGACCGTCGATGCCCTCGGAAGCCTCGTAGGTGGCGCGGAGTTCGTCACACGCCCAGCGGACGTCGAACGTGGTCAGCGCGCGGACGGCTTCCTCGACGTCGACGCCGCGCAGGGCGAGGTCCGCGACCTGGTCGGCGTAGGCGGCACCGTCACTGAGCGCCTTCTGGAAGATCGACGGGTTGGTGGTGACCCCCACGACGTGGTCGGTCGCCACGATGTCGGCGAGGTTGCCACTCGCGAGGCGCTCCCGGCTCAGGTCGTCGAGCCAGATCGAGACGCCCTGTGCAGCGAGCTCGGCCAGTGGTGTGGTGGCGGTCATCGTCGGTCCTCGATCGGCGTGGCGCAGCGGTGGCGGCGGTGCTCGGGGCTCGTCCCGGCCGGACGGGCGGCGCGGTCGGCGGCCGGACGCCCGTGGGCGGGCCGGCGGGGCCAGCCTAGAAGACGGTGCCGCGGCCGCGGTCGCGCTCCGTACGGCCGGGCGGCGGACCCATGGCCCCGTGTCGTGACCGGTACCGTTGGTGGCCGATGACGAACCCCGACCGCCACCCGATGCCGTCCGAGGCTCCCGTGACCACCAGCGATCCGGCCGCCGCGACCGACCCGGCCACGTCGGCCGCCACGAGCGACGCGCGCGAGAACCCGGGTGTGGCCGATGCGGCCGCGCCGGCACCACCGCGCTCCGCCGCGGAACGCCTCGCACGCCGGGTGCTGCTGGTCGAGGGTGCGGATCCCAAGGCACTGATGGACCTCAAGGGTTCGCTGGTCATCTCGGCCATCCGGTGCGTGCTGACCTACGCGCTGATCCCGGCACTGACGCCGTTGATCAGCTGGTCCGGGGCGGTCGCGACCCCGCTCGCGATCGTGCTGACGATCGTGGCGATGGGGATGGCGACGAACTCGCTGCGGCGCGTCTGGCTGGCCGACTGGCATCATCGTTGGACCTACACGGCGTTCATCGCCGTGGTCCTGGCGCTGCTCGGCATCACCCTGGTGTTCGACATCAATTCGGTCCTCGGCTGACCCGACGGGTCCGACCGCACCGCTCGTCGCGGCGCCTCAGTCCGCATCCTGCTCGTCGCCACCGACGGGCAGACCCCGATCCTGGGCCTCGAGCACCTGCTCGGCCTGCTCGGCCTCCTCGCGGACCCGTCCCGGCCACGACCGCAGCAGCGCCGAGGCGACGGCGACGCCCACCAGTCCGATGATCGCCCCGGGCCGGGCACCGAGCAGCAGGGCCGCGGCGATCCCGGCGAACAGCGCCGCGCCCCCGCCGGCGATCGCCCAGGTGACGGTGGTCGAGGGGACCTTGGGCTTGCGTCGCGTCTCGAAGGCGATGACACCGGCCATCACCGGCGTGACCATGACCACGCACAGCACGAGCCACACCAGCCGACCCCACCAGAAGCCCGGGTCCCCGGGATTGCCGAGGTCGATCGGTGCGCCGATCAGCTCACCGAGCCAGGCGGCGGGCAACTCCGCGAGCTTGTGCCACAGATACAGCGCCATCCCCAGGGAGCCCATCACCCGCACGACGCGGTCGACACGGCGGTTGGCCAGGGCCCGACGCGCCGCGCGCTCCCCCAGCAGGACGACCCCGACCTGCAGCCACATGACCCCGACCAGCGCCAACGTCGGGGGCAGCAGGTTCGAGCGCCCCTCGAGGTCGACACCAACCATCGCGACCGGGTAGCCGGATGCCACCGCAGCGGCCAGCCAGGCGAAGCCGAGACCGATCAGTCCGAGACCGACCCGACGTCCGCCGAAGCGCCCCCGCCGCCAGGCGATCCCGAGCTGCTGGGGCAGCAGCCACACCACGATCCCGTTGAGCCAGCCGATCTCGTCGGGCCCGGCCAGGACCCGCCCGCCGAGATCCAGCACGTGTGTGGGCAGCAGCACGCCGCCGCGCACCACGTCGATCATGACCGCGAGGACCAGCAGGAGCCCGACCGCACCCAGCCCGAAACGAGCGTCCAGCCGCACGCTCAGCGGCAGCAGCGCCTGCACCACCAGCAGCATCAGCAGGAACCACAGGTGCACGGTCAACGACAGGTCCAGCGGCCCGAGCAGTCGGCCACCGGTCACGACGGCGACGATCGCCAGCACCGTGAGCACGGCGAGGTAGGTGACGGCCGGACGGGCCAGGGCCAATGCCCGACCGGCCCACCAGTGCAACTGCCGCTCGCCGGCGGCGATCCGTCGCGCGGTGCCGTCGGTGCTGACCGCCGCGGACACGAACACGAACAGTGGCACCACCTGCACGAACCAGGTCGCGACCCCGGCCCCGTCCCACACCGTCAGCAGATGCTCAGTCGCGACCATCCGCCCGTCGTCGAGCCGCGGCAGCGTCGCGATCCAGTGGCCGAACACCACCACCAGCAGGGCCCCGGCGCGCAGCGCATCGGGATAGCGGTCCCGCTCCGGCAGCGGCGTCTGCACCATGACGATCTCCCCGTCCGCGACATCGACCTGCCCGGACACCACCGAGGCTAACGGCGGCCCGGACCCGGGCCATGGCGGTTCGCCCCCACCCGCTCCCGGGGGCGGGCCGGGCGTCGTGGGTGGACGCTCAGGCGGCGGCACTCATCTGGGTCGCCCACCGCAGCGCCTCGACATGGGCCTGCGCCAGTGAGCGCGGATCGATCCCGAGTCCACGGGCGATGGACACCAACGCCTCCCAGTCGGCCTGCTCGGCCGCCAGACACATCATGATCAGATCGCGGTAGACCCCCGGACCGCCGGCGAGCGCGACCCGGATCTCCTCGCCGAGCGGCAGTTCGACCAGGACCTGGTCCGGAACCACACCACCGGCGCCGAGCACCGAGAACATCCCGAGTGCGAACGCATCCAGTCCCCCGATGTCGGTGCGCAGCGCCTGCAGCTCCTCGCAGTACCGGGCGCGCACACTGGCGGTGGTCAGCAATTCCGCGGGCGCGTTGGAGGTGATCGCGGACATCACGAGCAGGTTGACCCAGCGCTGGACCCGCCGGTGGCCGAGCATCAGCAGGCCGTGGTGAACGGAGTGGATCTCGTGCCAGCCACCGACGATGCTGACCAGCCGCAGGAAGCGGTCGGTCAGGGTCAGATCACTGCGGATCAGACTCTCGACGTCCGCCAGATCGACGTCATCCTTGCTCAACAACTGCAGCAGCTGCAGATGGTTGGCCCCGAGCCCCAACGGACGTACCGCCCGCACGGCCCGCGGTTGGGTGAAGAAGAACCCCTGCACCAGTTGGGCGCCGGCGGCGACGACCGCGTCGAACACCTCCGGGGTCTCCACCTTCTCCGCGACGACCGCGACCCCGCGGTCGGTGAGCTCCCGGATGAACGCCACCGCTCCGGGGACGCCGATCGCGAGCACGTCGACCTTGACGAGGTGGACGAGGTCGATCAGGTCGAGCCGCGGATCGTCGGGGACGACGTCGTCGAGGGCGAGACGGAAGCCGGCCTCGAGGTGGCGTTCGATGGCGGCCCGGATGTCGGGTGTGTCCTCGATGGTCTCCAGCAGTTCGAGCACCAGCCCGCCGCGTGGCAGGTCGAGCAGCGTGCCGGCCAGCAGCATCGAGCCGGGGACGTTGACGAACGCGTCGTCACCGTCGGTGCAGATCTCCCGTCCGAGCGCGAGCAGCCCATCGACCAGGACGGTGGCGGTGGCGCGGACGCCGGCACCCTCGCCGACCGGCGCGAGCCCGGAGGTGTCCCGGTACAGCAACTCGTAGCCGACCACCTCGAGGTTGCGGTCGACGATGGGCTGGCGCGCGACCAGCACCTCACCCAGTACCTGTTCCACGGCGTCCTCGACTCGAGCCCGACGACATCGGCCCAGGGCTGACCGTAGCGCCGCCCGGATGTGTCTCACCCTGCCCGTCGGCACCGACGGGACGACTCAAGGGGTGCACCGACGGCTCTAGTCTCGCGATCCCCGGCATCCGGAGTCTTCGATGGCATCACTCGACGAGGTCCTGCAGACGAGCGCCGACTGGCCGGCCGATCCCGTGGCCGCCGCCGTCACCGATGCGCGGCGGACGCTGGCGGGTGTGGGGCCGACCGATGCGGTCCTCGCCTTCGCGTCGGTGACCAAACCACTGGCCGCCTACGCGGTGCTCGTCGCCGTGCAGGACGGGGCGCTGCACCTCGACGAGCCCGTCGCGGTCGACGACGCGCCCGACGGGATCACGGTGCGCCACCTGCTGGCCCACGGCTCCGGGCTGCCGCTGGACCGGGGCGGGCTGATCGGTGCGCCCGGCCGCAAGCGGATCTACTCCAACTGGGGCTACGAGATCCTCGGCGAGCTCGTCGGACAGCGCACGGGAACGGCCTTCGCCGAGCACCTCGACGCGGAGGTGCTCGGGCCGCTCGGCATGGATGCGACCGTGCTCGACGGTTCGCCCGCCCACGCCGCGCGCGGCAGCGTCGACGATCTGCTGCGGTTCGTCCGGGAACTGCTCGACCCCACGCTGCTCGACGACGACCTGCACCGGACCGCGACCGACGTGGTGTTCGACGGACTCGACGGCGTGGTGCCCGGCTTCGGTCGGCAGTCACCGTGCGACTGGGGACTCGGGTTCGAGATCCGCGCCGACAAGGATCCGCACTGGACGGGCTCGGCCCTACCGCCCACCACCTTCGGGCACTTCGGTCGGTCCGGGTCGTTCTTCTGGGTGGATCGCACCCGCGGTGTCGGCGCGGCCACGCTGAGCGGCCGCGAGTTCGACACCTGGGCCAAGGAGGCGTGGCCACCGTTCAATGACGCCATCGTCGCCGCGGTGGACGCCCGATGACCGTCCTCATCGCCGGCTGCGGCGACCTCGGCACCGAAGTGGGCCTGCGTTTCGCGGCCACCGGCCGCCCGGTGCTCGGGTTGCGCCGACGTGCGCAGCTCCTGCCGGAGGCCATCACGGGCGTGAGCCGCGATCTGACCCGGCCCTTCGAGCTGCCCGCGGTCGAGCCGATCGACACCCTGGTCGTGGCGACCGCCGCGGACGGGCGTGACGTCGACACCTATCGCCGCGCCTACCTCGATGGGCTCGACCACGTGCTCGACGCACTGGCGGCCGGCGGTCACCAGCCGAGCCGGGCCCTGCTGGTCAGCTCCACCGGCGTGTACGGCGTCGAGGACGGCTCCTGGGTGGACGAATCGACCCCGGCGGTCCCGGCCCGACCGACCGGGCGCATCCTGCTGGCGACCGAGCAGCGGCTGCATGAGCGCCTACCGGGTGCGGTGGCGCTGCGCCTGGCCGGCATCTACGGCCCGGGGCGTACCCGGCTGATCGACCAGATCGAGGCGGGCGAGGCGGTGGTGCCCGACCCCGACGTGCACACCAACCGCATCCACCGCGACGATGCGGCGGCCGCCATCGTGCACCTGATGACCGGGGACGACGATCCGCCGGCGTTGCTCATCGGCGCCGACGACGAGCCGGCGCTCAAGGGCGAGGTCCTCCGGTTTCTGGCCACCGAACTCGGTCGCCCGCAACCGGCACGCGCCGCGGTCGACCGACGTCGCGGCGGTGACAAGCGCTGCCGGAACACCGCACTGCGGGCCACCGGGTTCACGTTCACCTATCCGGACTTCCGCGCGGGTTATCGGGCGGTGCTCGCCGGCGGCGGGACCCGCCACCGCTGAGCGCGCCCCATTAGGCTCGTCGCGACGCGACCATCGACGTGCTGAGGGAGCCCTCCGTGACCCAGGATCAACGCTCCGGTGATCTCGTGCCCATCCCGCCCGAGGAGTGTGTCGAGCTGCTCATGGCCGCCCATGTGGTGCGGATCGGGCTGCAGACCGACCACGGGCCGCTGGTACTCCCCGTCAACCACGTCGTGCACGATGGCAGCGTGTTCTTCCGCACGGCACCGGGTTCCAAGCTCGGCAGCGCGGCGGCCGGTGGCCGGGTCGCCGTCGAGACCGACGAAACGGACCCGGACACGCGGGGCGGCTGGAGCGTGGCCGGCAGCGGCACGGCCAACATCGTCACCGACGAGGCCCTGATCGCCGAACTGCACGAGCTGCCCTTCGAGCCCTGGGCCCTGCCCGACACGCGCGACTTCTGGGTGCGGATCGACCTCGAGCATCTCACCGGCCGTCGCATCACGCGGCGGAGCTGACCGCCGACCATCCGACCACGGGGCTCGACGACCGGACTGCCGCATGCCCACACGCATCGAAGCCGACCGCCTGATCCCCGGCCGGGGTGAGGTCATCACCGACGGGGTCGTCGTGTTCGACGCCGACGGCATCAGCTACGCCGGCGCGGCCGACGGGGCACCGGACACCCCGGATGCCGAGGTGGTGCGGGGTGCGACCGTGATGCCCGGGATGTGGGACTGTCACACGCACCTGACGGGCGTGCGCTCGTTCGACCTCAGCCGCGCGCTGCTCGAGCCGACCGCCCGTCGCGCGGCACGCGCCGCCGGGGACCTGCGCGCCGCGTTGCGTGCGGGGATCACCTCCATCCGCGACGCCGGTGGCTTCGCGCTCGACATCGCCCCCGCCGTGCGCGACGGGACCATCAGCGGGCCGTCGATCTACGCCGCCGGGTCGATCCTGTCGACCACCGGCGGGCACGGCGACCTGCACGATCTGCCCTTGGACTGGGTCCACGACCTGACCCGGAACGAGGCGATGCTGCGGCTGTGCGACGGCGTCGACGGCTGCACCGTCGCGGTCCGCGAACAGCTGCGCAGCGATGCGGCCATCATCAAGATCTGTGCCTCGGGCGGCGTGCTCTCGGAGATCGACGACCCCATCCACCAGCAGTTCACGGACCTGGAGCTGCGCACCATCGTCGAGGTGGCGGCACTGTCCGAACGTTCCGTCATGGCCCACTGCCACGGCAAACCGGGGATCATGGCCGCCGTCGAGGCGGGCGTCCGCACGATCGAGCACGGCACCTACCTCGACGAGGAGTGCTGTCAGGCGATGGTCGAGCGCGACATCCTGCTGGTCCCGACCCGCACGATCGTGACCGACCTCGTGCGGGTCGGACCCGCCGCCGGGCTGAGCCCCGCCAAGATGACCAAGCTGCTCGCCACCGAGGAGCGGCACGCCGATGCGCTGGCGATGGCCCACGAGGCCGGTGTCCGCATCGCGATGGGGACCGACATCGCCGCGTCGGGCGCGGACCTCCCGGCGTCGTGGGGCAGCCACGGCGGCGAGCTGCCGCTGATGGCGGCGTCGGGCATGGCACCACTGGCGGTGCTGGAGGCGGCGACGGCCAATGGACCGGACACGCTCGGGCTGCAGGCTCCGCGCTCCGGGCAGCTGCAGCCCGGCTTCGATGCCGACGTACTGGTCGTCGACGGCGACCCCACGAGCGACCTGACGATCCTCGCCGACCCGCAGCACATCAGCCAGGTCTTCCAGGGTGGGCGTCTCGTGGCCGGTCGCGCGCTGACGAGCTGACCGATCAGGGATCCGGTCGGTCGTCACGCGCCGCCCCGGGGCGCTGCCAGTCACCGCATGCCAGAGCGAGGGACGCGTACGGGTTGACGGCCACCTCGTCGACGTACCAGCCGACGTGCAGATGCGGTGCCGTGCCACGGGCGTTGCCGGTCCGGCCGACCGCGCCCAGCGTCGTGCCCGCGACCACCTCGTCACCGACGCGGAGACCGGGCGCGATGCCCTGCAGGTGTGCGTGGTAGAAGCGCTCGGATCCACGCTGCACCGTCACGGTGATGCCACCGAGGTCACGTCGTCCATCGAACCGATCGACCGCGTCCAACGCGCTGACGATCCCGTCGACCGGGCTGAGCACCGGTGTGCCGTCCGGGGCGAAGACGTCCGTGCCCTGATGCCGGCGCAACTGCGAGCGGGGGAAGCCCCAGTCGTTGGCGAAGCGACCGCCCACCACCGGACAGACCCAGGCATCGTCGGTGTACCGCGCCTCGGCTGCGAGGGCCCGGTTCCGCTGCAACGAACGCTGCCGTGCGCGCAACCAGTCACGCCGATCCTCGAGCGAACCCTCGTCGGCGGCATCGGCGGCGGCGTCCGCGTCACCCGTGTCATCGACCTCCCGCATCGCGTCGGATCGGCCGGTGTCCGCCGAGGCGGCGGCCGAGGCCGCGGTCGACAGCATGGCACGGCGGGCATCGGCCTCACGCTGCTGGAGGGCCTCCAGCCTGGTCGCTGCAGCGGCCTCGGCCTCCAACGCCCGCTGCCAACCCGCGAGCCGCATCGCCTCGGTGCCGTCCGCAGCGACACGGCGATCAGCCGCGACGGTCTCGGCCGCCGCCACCTCGTCGGTCGCCCGCGCGAGTTCGGCGTGCGCCACCTCGACGTCGGCACGGGTGCGATCGCGCTCGACCACGGCCCGGTCACGGCGGGTCGCTGCCTGGGCCAGGTCGGTGCGGACGGTGACGTGGACGGCCTCGAGCAGTTCGACATCGAGGTGGCCGACCTGCGACAGGCGCTCGAGGTGCTTGGTGACGGCAGCGAGGTCACCCGGCGAGCTCGCCTCCCGGGCCGCGCCGAGCACCCAGCCGGTCGATGCGGCCACGGACCCGTGCTTGTAGGCAGTGATGGTCCGCTCGTCCAGCCTGGCCCTGGCGTCGGCCCGGGCCCGCCCGACCAGATCGTCCTGGTGACGCAACGCGACCAGGACCGCGCGATGACGACGCAACGATGCTTCCGCGCTCGTGGCGGCAGCCTGCGCCTGCTCGAGCGCGATCGCCGACTCCCACCGGGCCACGACCGCCGCGACGATCTGCCGCTCGGCGGTGCGCACGCCCCGATCGATCGCGAGCGTGGCCTGCTGGGCACGCTCGCTCGCCTGCGCCCGCTGCTGGAGGGTCCGCTCGGCGGTCCGACGTTCGGATCGCGCTGCAGCGAAGGCCTCCTCCGCCGCACGGTGCCGCGCAGCCGCTTCGCGCTCCGCAGCGTCCGCAGTCGGGGCATCCTCGCCGCCCGCCGCATCCGCCGGCGCGGCGATCGCCACGGGACCGCCCCACGGCCCCCCGGCCGTACCCGCGCCCATCACCCGGTCGATCGGACCGACCGGTGCGACGTCGATCAGGAGCACGGCACCGACCACGACGCCGACCCGCCATGGATGCCTGCTCGCAACCCCCGTCATGGGCACGGCCCTCCCCGCAGGGACCGGTGTCCGCCTCGATGGCGGATCCCCTTGCGCGGGTGAGCGCACGCGCCAGCGCCGAGGACACGGGCACGGACACCCGCCGCGTGCCTCTGTGCGCATCGCGATCACCGGGCCCGCAGGCAGGGCGCACAGCGCCTACAGCGCGGGCAGGACCTCGCCGGTCTGGACCCGCCACAGCGCCGCGTACCGGCCGTCCGCGGCGACGAGTTCGTCGTGCGTGCCCGCCTCGACGATTGACCCCGCCTCGAGCACGTGGATCCGGTCGACGTGCCGGACCGTGGAGAGCCGGTGGGCGATGACCAACGTCGTGCGGGTGTGCGTGACCCGGGCCAGCGAGCGCTGGATGGCGGCCTCGGTCTCGTTGTCGACCGCGGAGGTCGCCTCGTCGAGCACCAGGATGGCCGGGTCGCGCAGGATCGCCCGGGCGATGGACAGCCGCTGGCGCTGGCCACCGGAGAGCTTCTGGCCGCGCTCGCCGACCAACGTGTCGTAGCCGTCGGGAAGCATGCGGATGAAGTCGTCCGCCTCCGCGAGCCTCGCAGCGTCGACCATCTGCTCGTGGGTCGCGTCCGGGCGTCCGTAGACGAGGTTCTCGCGCACCGTGCCGTGGAACAGGAACACGTCCTGGCTGACCAGGCCGCACGCCGCGCGCAGGTCGGCTGCTCGCAGTTCGCGCAGATCGTGACCGTCGATCGTGATCCGGCCGCCGGTGACGTCCTCGAGCCGCAGCAGCAGCTTGACGATGGTCGACTTGCCGGCCCCGGTCGCACCGACCACCGCATGGGTCTGCCCGGCCGGGACGTGCAGGTCGATGCCGTGGAGCACCTCGGTGGGCGCACTGGCGTAGGCGAAACGCACGGCCTCGAAGCGGACCTCGCCGACCGGATCGGGCAGGGACGTGTCACCGTCGGTCAGCCTGATCGGCTCGTCGATCAGGTCCAGCACCCGCCGGGTGGAGGCCATGGCGCGCTGATAGAGGTCGAAGGTCTCCCCCAGCCGGGTCAGCGGCCACAGCAGCCGCTGCACGATGAACACCATCACCGTGTAGACCCCGGCCGCGAGCTGCCCATCGAGGGTCTGCAGCCCACCGATGACCAGGATCGCGGTGAAGCCGACCAGGATCGCGATCCGGATGAGTGGCACGAAGGCGCTGGAGAGCCGGATGGCGGCCCGGTTGGCCTCGCGGTAGGTCTCGGATTCCGCCTCGATGCGCTCGACCTCGCGGGCCTCGGTCCCGAACGCCTTGATCGTGGCGATACCGCCGAGGTTGTTGGCCAGCGACGACGACAGCTGCCCGACCTGTTCGCGCACGACCCGGTAGCGCGGCTCGAGTCGCCGCTGGAAGCGCAGCGCCCCCCACAGGATGATCGGCATCGGCAGGAACGCGACCACGCCGATGACCGGGGCGAGCACCAGGTAGGTCACCCCGATCAGCACCACCGAGGTGGCGACCGTCAGGATCTCCTCGGCCCCCTTGTCGAGGAAGCGTTCGAGCTGGTTGATGTCGTCGTTGAGGATGGCGAGCAGCCCGCCGCTGGTGCGGTCCTCGAAGGCGGCGAGGTCGAGCTGCTGGATGTGGGCGTAGGCATCCATGCGCGCCTCGTGCTGGACGGTCTGCGCGAGGTTGCGCCACAGCAGCTCGGAGGCGTACTGCGTGGCCGACTCGACGAGCCAGACGACCACCGTGACGGCCGCGAGTACCAGCAGCTGATCACGCGGCGACTGCACCCCGGTCAGCCGCCCCACCAGCGAGTCCTGGCCCTCGACGACGATGTCGACCGCGATCCCGATGAGGAACGGCGGCGCGATGTCGGCGGCGGTGTTCAGCACCGACATCAACGTGGCCAACCACGCCTGGCGTCGGTGGCCATCGGCGTAGTGCCACAACCGCCGCAGCGGCGGCCGCGGATCGCGCACGGGTGGGGCGGCGGTGTCGGTGGTGTCCATCGCGTGGAGGCTAATCGGGTCGCGTGGTTGCATCGCGCCGGCCCGTGTCCCAGGCTTGACCACCCGACGTTTCGAGGCACCGATGCTGTTCAACCTCGTCCAGGCCCTGACCGAGACCCGCTCACTGGCCGCCGACCACGCCGGCGACCCGGCCTGGGATGCACTCGCCGAGCGCCTCGAGTCGGTGCTCGAGCAGCTGACCGAGGACGCCGAGGACCCGACCACGCCGGCGATCGGGAGCCAGCGTCTCGTACGACCGACGATCGACACCGAGGACGCCGAGCTGGCCGCGGCGGCCCTGACCGCCGTGCACGACCGTCCGGATGCCGAGCGCCTGGAGCTGGCGACCGCCGCGGTCGAGAAGCTCGACGACGCGCTGCACTGAGCGACCGGATCGATGACCGGGCGGGTGCGGCCCGGGCGTCACCACCCCGGGCCGACCTCCCGCCGTGGCGCGACGCTCAGCGACCGGCCACGAGCTGCTGGATGTGGGGCACCAGACGCCGGAAGGCCGCACCACGGTGGCTGATCGCGTCCTTCTCGGCCGGTTCGAGCTCCGCGGTGGTGCGCCCGTCACCGGTGGCCACCGCGACGAAATGCGGGTCGTAGCCGAACCCGTTCGCGCCACGGGGCTCGTCGACGATGTGTCCCTCCATCGTGCCGCGGACGGCGTGTTCGAGCCCCTGCGGACTGACCAGGGCCGCGGCACAGACGAACCGGGCGGTGCGCTGCGCCGGTGGGACGCCGGCGAGTTCGGCGATGAGCTTGGCGTTGTTGGCCGCATCGTCGGTCGGTTCTCCGGCGTAACGGGCGCTGAAGATCCCCGGCGCGCCGGCCAGGGCGTCGACGACCAGGCCCGAGTCGTCCGCCAGCGCGGGCAGCCCGGTCGCCAGCGCGCAGGCGCGGGCCTTGATCAGCGCGTTGGCCTCGAAGGTCGCCCCGTCCTCGACCGGGCTCTCGACGTCGAAGTCACGCATCGAGATCAGCTCGACGCGCACCAGCCCGCGTGCCGCGAGGATCGCGCGGATCTCGTCGAGTTTGTGGGCATTGCCGGTCGCGACCACGATCCGGTGCTGGCCGGTGCTCCCGGGCCGGGTCGGATCCGGCATCGCGCCGCTGGATTCGCTCACGACTCCACCGCCGCGCGCTGGAGCCCGAACAGTTCGTCGCAGCCGACCGCCGCGAGATCGAGCAGCTGATCGAGTGCCGCCCGGTCGAAGGGCGCACCCTCCGCGGTGCCCTGGACCTCGACGAGTCGTCCATCGGCGGTGGCGACCACGTTCATGTCGACCTCGGCGCGGACATCCTCCTCGTAGGGCAGGTCGAGACGGGGTTCGCCGTCGATCACGCCCACGCTGATCGCCGCGACCTGGCCGGTCAGCGCGCCGGCGTGTCCGAGCGAGTCGAGCGCCCGGGCGAGCGCCACCCAGCCGCCGGTGATCGCGGCCGTCCGCGTCCCGCCGTCCGCCTCGAGTACGTCACAGTCGACGGTGATCGTCACGTCGGGCAGCGCGTCGAGGTCGACCACCGCCCGCAGGCTGCGGCCGATGAGCCGTTCGATCTCCTTGGAACGCCCACCGGGACCGTTGCGTTCCCGCCGCGCCCGTGCGTCGGTCGCACCGGGCAACATGGCGTACTCGGCGGTGACCCAACCCCGTCGGTCACGGAAGCGGGGTGCGCCCTCCTCGATCGAGGCCGCACACAGCACATGGGTGCCGCCGAAGCGCACCAGCGCGGAACCGGCCGGATGGCGCTGCGCGTCGGTGGCGATCGACACCTCCCGCAGTTGATCGGTCGCACGGCCGTCGGCACGGGTCACGATTGACTCCCAGGTGGTGATGGCACGGCCGAGCATCGTGTCGACCGGACCGTGACGCTATCCGCCACGACACCGGGCCATCGCACGACACCCGGCCGTCACACCCGGTAGGTGTCGAGGTCCTCCGCCAGGTGGACCGGCCCGTCGAAGGCCGCCGACGCCTCGGCACGGATCACCTCCCGGTCGGCCGCACCGGTGATGTGGGTCAGGACGAGCCGGCCGACACCGGCCTGCTGGGCGATCCGGCCCGCATCCGTGGCCGTGAGGTGGATGTCGGGGATGTAGTCGGCCGCGTCGCCGGTCCAGCTCGCCTCGCACAGGAACAGATCGGCCCCCGTCGCGATCCGCACGAGTTCGTCGCCTCCGGCCGAGTCACCCGAGTAGACCAGGGTGCGATCCCCGACCTCGATACGTGTGGACACGGTCGGGACCGGGTGCAGGCTGCGCGCGAACCGCAGCTGCAACGGGCCGATCTCGACCTCGTCGCCGTGACCGACTTGCTGGTGGCGGAACATCAGGTCGAACTCGAGCGTCGAGTCGTTCGACATCATCGACGTCAGCAGGTCGTGGACCTCGGCGGCCGCGTACAGCGGCATCTGGCCGTCGAACGTCGGATCGAAGCGCAGGTTGTAGTAGCAGCCGATGAGATCGATGCAGTGGTCGACGTGCCGATGGCTGATGACCACCGCATCGAGTTCCGTCAGGGGCATGAGCCGTTGCAGATTGGCGGTCGAGCCGTTCCCCGCGTCCATCAGCAGTCGGGTCCCGTCGGCCTCGACGAGATACCCGGAGCAGGCCCGTCCCACTCCGGTGTGTGAACCCGCACTTCCGAGCACGGTCAGACGCAACGACATCGGGTCCCCTTCTTCGAGCCTGCGGCGACGATCCCGCGGAGCCTAAAGCGCGCACGCATGCTCGGCACGGCGTGGTGTCGGGCGGCTCGACACCGGCACCGGGGCGGCTCGACACCGGCGGTCGGGTGGTGAGCCACTAGCGTCGCTCGGCGGGAGTAGGCAACGGGGCGATGGGACGAGGGAGCGCACGTGAGCGGCACCGAGGGTGGCATCATCGACGTGCTCGAACGGCAGCAGCCGTTCGGCGCGATGGACGCGGTCCGGACCGAACAGCTCGCCCGGGGTGCGCGGCTCGTCACGCTCGCTCCCGGTGACGACCTCGTGCAGCGGGGCGAGGCGTCCGACGTGCTGTTCGTGGTGGACCGCGGCCAGGTCGCCGTGCTGACCGGTGCCGACGCGGACGGGTCCACGAACGGCGACGACGGTGATGGTGGGCAACTGACCACGCTCGGCCCCGGCACGGTCATCGGCGAGATCGCGGTGCTCCGTGGCGGGGTGCGCTCCGCGACGCTGCGCGCCGTCGAGCCGACCGTCGTGGTCGCCATCGAGGGTGCCGCCGTGCGCGCACTACTGGCCGACGAACCGGCGATCGCGCGTCAGCTCACCCGGACGGCATCCGAGCGGCTGATCGTCACCCGGCTGGCCGATCACCTGCACAGACTGTTCCCCGGCACCGATGACGCCTGGGCGGCGGAGGTCATCGACGCCGCGGAGATCCGACCGCTCGCACCCGGTGAGGTGCTGGTCCATCAGGGCGATCCGGCCGACACGGCCTTCGTGGTCATCAGCGGACGGTTGCGGGCACGGATCGAGGTCGACGGGGAGATCATCCGCCCGTTGGAGGAGATCGGGAGCGGCTCGCTCGTCGGTGAACGAGCATTGCTCGAGGACGGCCGGCGATCGGCGACGCTGGTCGCCGCCCGCTCCACGACCGTGGCGGCGATCCCGCGCGAGCCGTTCGAGGCGCTGACGCAGGCCCGCCCGGACGTCGTCCTGACGGTGATGCGCACCATGTTCGAACGGGACATGGACGCCCGCCGGCGCTACCGCCGGGCACGCGGCACGTCGCTGACGCTCACGATCCTCGGGGTCTCCCCCTCGGCCGACGTCGGAGTCTTCGCCACCGACCTGCTCGCCTCGCTGGCCACGCGACGGGACGCGGTCCTGCTCGGTCGCCAGGACGCGACCGCGCTGACGATGGGCACGAACGGTGCGGATGCCGGCGTCGACGACATCGACGGGTTGCGACTCGATCGCTGGCTCAACGAGGAGGAGGTCGCCCACGACACCCTGCTGCTCGTGGCCGACGGTCAGGACAACGGCTGGACGCGACGCTGCATCGACCGGGCCGACCACATCGTCCTGGTCGCCCGTAGTGACGACGACCCCGAACCGGGCCCGCTGGAGCGGTCGCTGATCGCGCACGAGGACCCCTACGAACACCAGCGGATCAGTCTGGTGCTGCAACACCCGGCCGACCGTGAGCGCCCGACCGACACGCGCACGTGGCTCGCATCGCGCCGGGTCGATCACTACCACCTCCGCGACGGGGCTCGGGCCGACCTCGATCGGGCGGGACGACACCTCACCGGCGATGCCACGTGGCTGGTGCTCGGTGGTGGCGGCGCGAAGGGCTTCGCCCACCTCGGTGTGGTACGGGCGATGCGGGAACTCGGACTGCCCATCGACGGCGTCGTCGGCAGCAGCATGGGCACGACCATGGCCGGTCTACTCGCCATCGAGGTCCCCGACGACGAACTGATCGCCCGCACCCGCGAGTTGTTCCGCAAGATCCTCGACTACACGGTCCCGGTGAGCGGCCTGATCGCGGCCAGGCGGATCGTGCGCTCGATCGAGACATCCGTGGGCGAGCGCGATCTGGAGGACACCTGGCTGCCGATGCGCTGTGTGTCGACCAACCTCACCCGCTCACGGGTCAAGGTGCACGCGACCGGCGGAATGGGTCGCGCCGTGCGTGCCAGCCTGTCGATCCCGGGCGTGATGCCGGCGGTGGCGGACGGCGACGACCTGCTGGTCGACGGCGGGGTGATGAACAACCTGCCGATCGACGTCGCGCGACGCGAGGCACCGACCGGCACGGTGATCGCCGTCGACGTCGCGCCGGTGCTCGGACCGCGTGCCAAGGAGGACCACGGGCTGTACGTCCGCGGCGGCCGCATCCTGCTGGCCCGGTGGACACCCGGCGTCAAGCCGCCGCGCGTGCCGAAGCTGATGCCGACGCTGATGCGGTCGCTGCTGGCCTCCGCGGCCAAGTCCCGTGATGCGATGATCACCGACGGTCTGGCCGACCTGGTGCTGTCCATGGAACTGCGTGGCGTGGGGCTGTTGGCCTTCGATGTCGTCGACCCCGTGGTCGAGTCCGGCTACGAGGAATCGATCGACGCGCTCCGCGCCTTCGCCGACACGCAGGGCGCACGCCCTGCGATGGCCTGACGTCACCTGCCGTGGGCCCACCGCCACCCATGGTCCGACGGGCTCCGATCCACGCACCAACCTGCCGCATTCCCGGTTTGCCGACCGAACCCATGGTATCGTCCACCGCGCACGCTTCTCCGAGGCCTTCCTGCGCCTCCGCATCGCGATGCGGCGTGCCGAACGCTTCGGCTGGGTCCGGACGACGGGAGCACGTGGTCATGCCATCGAATTCCTCGAACGACAGTGCAGCTTCGCGGATCGTGTTCACCGCTCGCCCCCGACGGACACAACGGCGTCCATGGCCGGGCTCGCGCCGCGGCATCGCCCTCGGGCTCAGCCTGCTGCTCGTCGGCGCGGCGTTGGCCGCACCCGCGGCGGCCGAGGACGATGATGGCCGAAAGACGTTCAAGGCCGTTGTCGATGGCGCACTGGCCGAAGCGGCTGTGGACCACTTCGACGTCGAAGTGGCTCTGACGAACACAACCTCGGGTGGTGACGGGCTCCAGCTCGGCTCCGCGAACATCGCCATCCCCGCCGGCTTGACGGTCGACGCCACGACGGTGGCTGTCAACCTCGAAGGCTCGGCAACAGCGAAGCTCAACGGGGACACGATCGAGGGGCGCCGACTCGGTCTCGCACCGGGGGGCGACCACCCAGGCGACGGCTCCACTGCCGTCATCACCTTCCAGGCAACCGTCGACGACTGCGACGCCGACAGTTCGTACACCTTCGGGGCCGCGGCCAAGCAGTCCAACAACTTCAGAGGCAGCGGGAACGATCTCGTCCTCCACGAGGACTCGGTCCGGACCGTCTCGCTCGACTGCGCGGACCCCGGTCCGGACAATCCCTACATCGCGGACCTCTGTGACCTCTTGAACGACCCGGATAGCTGCAGCGGAAAGACGGGTGACGTGGAGATCTCCACGATCGCGGAGGGTGACGCGCTGCTGGCCGGTCTCCGGACGGTCAACGACGACAACAAGGTCGCTGCGAAGATCGCCGGGGCCTTCGACCACGCGTGTGAGA